>Ga0209381_1000996_pt1 | contig 52827 bp, 47 predicted proteins | sample DewCreD2012metaG_FD_184111 | JGI IMG/M metagenome (GOLD analysis project Ga0209381, IMG submission 184111) | Hot spring sediment bacterial and archeal communities from British Columbia, Canada, to study Microbial Dark Matter (Phase II) - Dewar... ... | reverse complement strand
CCCATGCATGCACGCGAAAAGATTAATCAAATAAAAACAAATAACTAGAAAAGCAGTTGGTATTGCAAAAACACCACAAACCAGCCCCCCTGTCCGGATTTCGAACATCGTGTCCGGATTTCGGACAACGGAAACCGGGGACGAAACCGGGGGAAACCGGGGTGGGTGGAACTCAAGGGGGAACTCAAGGGGAAACCGGGGTGGGGGAAACCGGGGTGGGTGGTACCGGAAGGTACCGGAAGGTAGAACCGGAAGGTCTTGAACTACAGCCGGGCGTGCTCGCAGAACTCGGTGAGCACGCCGCCCACCGAGGCCGGGTGCACAAAGGCCACACGGGTGCCATGCGCCCCGGGGCGAGCCTTCTCGTCGATGAGGCGGACGCCGGCGGCACGCAACTCTTCGATCTTCTTGTCGATATTTTCGACCCGGTAGCACAGGTGCTGGATGCCCGGGCCGTTCTTGGCAAGAAACTTGCCCACCGGCGAGTCCGGGTCCGTCGGGCAGAGCAACTCGAGGTTGGACTCTCCGAGCCGCACCATGGCGATGCGTAATTTCCGCTCGGGCAATTCCTCGATCGGACCGACTTCGAAACCCAGCTTGATGTAGGTTTGCCGCGCTTCCTCGAGATCCTTCACCGCGATTCCCACGTGATCCAGGGTCATGAGCGCCTCCATTTCTGTGTCCAGCCGAGCCGAAAACACGCTCGCCAGCGCAATGTTTTTCCAAGACGACCGGCCGTCAAACCACCGACGTCTGCGCCGGATGGTCACGAAAGCTCCCATCCGACACAGGCAACGCTCCGCCTAGCGCTCCTGGTACTCGCCAAACACCCGCCGCAGGGCGTCGGCGATCTCGCCGGTGGTGCACTCGGCGCGCACCGCTTCCAGCACCGGCGGGAAGAGGTTGTCCGTACCCTGGGCGGCGGCTTCGACCTTGGCCAGGGCCGCCGCCGCGCGCTTGGAATCCCGCCGCGCCCGCAGCGCCCGGATGCGCTCTGTGCTCTCGCGCTCCACTTCCTCGGGGATCTTGAGGATGCGGTAGGCGGGCCGCTCGCTCGACTGGAACTTGTTGAGCCCGACCAGCGCGATATCGCCCGACTCGATGCCCTGCTGGTACTGGTAGGCGGAGTCGGCGATGGCCGTCTGCATGAAGCGCTCTTCGATGGCCCGCACCGCACCGCCCATCTCGTCGATGCGTGCGATCAGCGCCTCCACCTCGCGTTCGATACGGTCGGTGAGCGCCTCGACGGCGAAGCTCCCGCCCAGCGCGTCCACGATGTCGGCCACGCCGCTTTCGAAGGCCACAATCTGCTGGGTGCGCAGCGCGATGGTCACCGACTCCTCGGTGGGCAGCGACAGCGCCTCGTCGCGCGAGTTGGTGTGCAGGCTCTGCGTGCCGCCCAGCACCGCCGCCAGCGCCTGGAAGGCCACCCGCACCACGTTGTTTTCCGGCTGCTGGGCGAGCAGGGTGCAGCCGCAGGTCTGGGTATGGAAGCGCAGGGCGCAGTTGCGCTCGTTCTTGGCCTTGAAGCGCTCCTTCATGATGCGCGCCCACACCCGGCGCGCGGCGCGGAACTTGGCCACTTCCTCGAGGAAGTTGTTGTGGCAGCCGAAGAAGAAGGACAGCCGGCCGGCGAAGTCGTCCACGTTGAGCCCGGCGTCAATGGCCGCCTGCACGTAGGCGATGCCGTTGGCCAGGGTGAAGGCCACCTCCTGCACCGCGCTCGAGCCGGCCTCGCGGATGTGGTAGCCGGAGATAGAGATGGTGTTCCACTTGGGCAGGTGGTCCTTGCAGTGGGCGAAGATGTCGGTGGTGATGCGCAGGCTCGGGCGCGGCGGGTAGATGTAGGCGCCGCGAGCTACGTATTCCTTGAGCAGGTCGTTCTGGATCGTGCCCTGCAGCGAAGTGCTCGGCACTCCCTGCTCCTCGGCGACCGCCACGTACATGGCCAGCAACTGGATGGCGGTGGCGTTGATGGTCATGGAGGTGCTGACCTTGTCGAGCGGGATCTGATCGAACAGGCGCCGCATGTCCTCGATGGAGGCGATGCTCACGCCCACCTTGCCCACCTCGCCCCGCGACATGGGATGATCGGGATCGTAGCCGTTCTGGGTGGGGAGGTCGAACGCCACCGAGAGCCCGGTCTGGCCCTGCTCAAGCAGGTAGCGGAAGCGGCGGTTGGTCTCGGCCGCGGTGGCGAAGCCGGCGTACTGGCGCATGGTCCAGTGCCGCCCGCGGTACATGGTGGGCTGCACGCCACGGGTGAAGGGATATTCGCCGGGGAAGCCCAGTTTCTCCAGGTACGGCTCGCCGGTTCCATCGGCCGGGGTGTACAGGCGCTCCAGGGCAATACCCGAGGTGGTGACGAAGGCGGTTTTTCGTTCCGGGGCCTTCTTGAGCCCCGGCTCCACCACTTTCTCGCGCCAACGCTGGAACTGGTCGGCAATCTTCTTCTTCTCGTCGCTCATGGGCGCCTCCCGCGGGCCGGAGCGTCCCGTCCGGCCACGTCCCTCACATACCTGAGAGAGGAAGGCGGATCAAGGGGCGGGGAGCCACAGGGCGCAGGCGGCGCGGCCCGGCGCCCGGCGGTTTGCGCGCCGTCAGCCCGCTTGCGGACCAGCGAGCGGTTGGCCGGTCGTGAACGTCGCGCCCTGGCGCGCCTTCCGCAGCAGGGCCCGGTTCTCGCGCCGCCAGCGGCGCACCTGGTTGGCCGCGTAGGCGCGGATGACCGCCCGCTTGACCTTGCCGCGCAGCAACAGGCCCAGGGTGCGCCACCAGGCGTACACCTTGGCCATGCCGTTCATGGTCTCTTCCATCAGGGTGGCCTCGGACATGTTGCGGTGTTGGAACACCGCGTGGTGGGCGTCGTACAGCGACCAGTCGTGGCTCTGGATGCGGCCGGCCTGCTCCATCTCGTTGAAGAACGCCGATCCCGGCAGCGGGGTGAGCACCAGAAACTGCACCGTCTCGATGTCCTCCTCGATGGCGAAGCGCGCCGTGGCGCGGATGTTCTCCACCGTGTCCGTGTCGCTGCCGGTGATGAACATGCCATGCACCCGGATGCCGTGGCGATGGAAGGCGCGCACCGCCTCCCGGATGTCGTCCTCGCCCTGGCGCTTGCGGAACAGGTCCAGCGACTCCTGCTGGATGGACTCGAAGCCCACGTACACCACCCGGCAGCCGGCGCGGGCCATGAGCGATAGCATCTGCTCGTCCTTGGCGGCGCGCACCGACACCTGGGCCGACCACTCGGGAAGAAACACCCCGCGGCGAAGCAGGTAGTCGAGCAGTTCCTTGGTCCGGCGCGGCGAGGCGCAGAAGTTGTCGTCGTAGATGAACATGGCGTCCCCGCTGCCGCGCCGGCGCTCGAGCTCCTCGGCCACTCGCTCGTTGGATGCGTAGCGCATGCGGTGGCCGAACATGGGCGTCACCGAGCAGAAGCTGCAGTGGTGCGGGCAGCCGCGCGAGGTCTGGATGGGAATGACCCCGCGGTGGAACCAGCCTTTCATGCCGGCCACCAGCGAGAAATCGGCGATGGGCACGCGGTCCATGTCGGTCGGACGCTCCGCCAGGGGGTTGTGGCGGATCTCGCCGTCCAGGCGATAACTCAGGCCCGGCACTTCGGCCGGCGCGCGCTCTTGCGAGAGCACCTCGAGCACGGCGGGGAAACTCTCCTCGGCCTCGCCGCGCATGACGAAGTCCGCGTGCTCGAGCCCTTCTTCGGGCAGGAAGGTCGCGTGCGGCCCGCCAATGATCACACGGGCGCCAGCCTGGCGGGCCTGGTCGGCAAAGCGGTAGGCGGCGGGCGCGGTCGAGGTGATGGTGGAGACGCACACCGCATCGGCCCAGGCCATGTCGCCCTTCTGCAGCGAGCGCTGTTCCTCGAACACAATGCGGACATCATGCCCGAGGCCTTTGGCGATCGTTCCCAGGATAGGCAGGCCCAGGCGTGGAATGGCGTACCTGGAAAAAATATGCTTTCCCGGAGATTTCGGCTCGATCATCAGGATCTTCAGGTTCTTCATACCACCTCCTTGACCAACCAGTTGGTTAACCGCGGCGTAAAAAAAACAACCACATCACGGCCTCTTGCAACCCAGGCCGGCGAATACCAGATCGAGCAGCGATTCGCGGCGCTCTTTCAAGATCTTCTCCGAGAGCGGGTCCTCGCCAAACATCATGCCGACGAATTCCCGGTCCGAGAAGTAGCCGATGGTCATGGTGTAGATGGAAACCAAAAACTGGCGCGCGTTGACCTTCTGGAACAACCCGGCGGCCACGCCCCGCTCGATGAACTGCACGCCCCGATCGAACAGCGGTTTGAAAAAGGTCTCCACCAGCCGCGCCAGGTAGCGGTCGGAGCTTCCCACGTCCATGGTGGTGAGCCGGGAAAAGTTGCGGTGGGAGGAGACGTAGTCGAAAAAGCCGCGGAAGAAGGCGTCGAGTTGACGGGTCTGCGGCAGTTCGTCGCGCACGGTCTCCTGGGTGAGTTTGATGAGGTCGAAGAGGATCTTGTCCAGCACGGCGTGGAACAGCTTTTCCTTGCTGTCGAAATAATAATGGATCATGGCCTTGTTGACCGCGGCCAGATCGGCAATCTCGCGGGTGCGCGCGCCGCCGAATCCCTTGCGGGCGAAGACCGACTCGGCCACTAGCACGATGCGCTCCTTGGGATCGCGGATCTGCTGCAGCTTGCGCACGAAGTCGGTGCCGTACTCCGCGGCCGCCCGCTCCATCGTCTCCCGCCGGTGCCGGTCTTTCTTCGAAAGCTCGGCCGTGTCCCGCGGCTCTTCCGGCTCTTCGGCGCGCCAGTCGTCGTCGCCATCCAGGAGATGAAGCATATTTTTTTCTTCTTCGGTCACGGTCCCAGTTAACCACGTGGTTAACTACTTGTCAACAACAATATTGGAACTGATCTAGGGTCTTCCGAACGGGAAAGACATCCCGGAATCGCCGGGACCGACTAAAAAAAATCGCGGGCCTGTCCCCAAAAATAACACAGTAAAAACAACACACTACACGAACAACACCGGCGGCACCATCTCCCCTCGATTCACCATGACACTGACTCGGTTGTTCAGCGCCCGCGAGTTTGACGCTGGATCTGGAAGGAAAGGCCCGAGACGTCAGAATCGAGTTCGACGGCCATGCCAGCGGGAAGCGCCCGGCACCCCGGGCAACCTTCAACGCGCACCTCGATCCGGTACCGGCCCGCGGGAAGGTCCGGGAGCGAAAACCGGCCCTGATCATCGCTCCCTGCTTCGCGTTCGACTTGCCCGGATACGCGAACCGCCGCCTTCTCGCCCTTTCGCAGCCCCTTGACCTCGCCGCCCAGGCGAAAGGCCGGCCGCTCCATCGCGGGCACGGGCACGCCATCCGGAACCTCGAGCGGCAGCGCGTCCGCCTGTTTCGGGCGCGCCGCAAAGTACAGGTTCAAGATCGAGCGGCGATCGATGTCGAGTTCCATCTCGACCGGCACGAACCGATAGCGATCATCGCGGGGAATCAAGCGGCAGGCGCCGGCCTCCCGCGGCTGAAGACTGAACACGCCGCCCCGCGCGGACTTACCCTCGACCGGAAGGCGGCAGGACAGCTCGAGCAACACCACGTCGCCCTTGCGCAGGCCCTCGACCCGGCCCTTGACCGGTCCGGGCGTGCCCGCGGCGCTGCGGGGCACGGCGTGGAAGTTCACCGCCTGCACCTTGGGCTCCCTCACCGCGACCGTTCGCGCCGGCGGGTTGAACTGGTACTGCGGGTTCTCCGGCCGGATACGGTATTGGCCGGGGCCGAGGCCGCAAACCTCCCACTGCCCGCCCGGACGAGTCTGAGACCGGACGACCACCGCGCCTTCGATGACCAGAACGGCCTGGTCCTGGCTCGAAAGTCCCGTCACCCATCCCTGGACGCAAGCCGCCTGCGCCGACGCCCCGCCGAGCGCCGAAATGAAAACGATCGCCGCCGCGGCCGCAATCCGGAGAAGACCCGCGCCCTCGAGCCAACGCGCCCTGCCGGCTGCGTTTTTCATGATTCGACCTTGCCGGCACAAGGGCCGTTTGTCAACTGCGCGGCGCGCCTTGACAGCGGCGCCGGCTTCCCATACACGATGGCGCACGGAGGCGGAATGGAGATCATCCTGTTCTGGGTCCTGGGCGCGCTCTCTCTGACCGCGGCCGGTTTCGCCATGCTCCACCCCCGCCCGGCCCGGGCCGCCACGGCCCTCTCGCTCGCCATGGCCGCAAACGGCGGGATCTGCCTGGTGCTGGGCCAGTATCTTTTGGGGCTGGAAGTCCTGCTGTTGCTCACCGCCGGGGCGCTGTTCTTGCGCGCCTTCTTGCGGGGCCGGGAGATCTTGCAGATCCACACCGGAGGTCGGCCCCGCTGGAGTCTGGCGCGGGTGTCCGGCGCGGCGGCGGCGGTCGCTTTCCTCTGGCTGCTGTTGCCGCTTCTCTCGGACCTGGAACGCCCCCGGCCCATCGAGAGCGGCGACACCTTCGCGGCGGCCTGGATCGCCCTGCTGGCCCTGCTTTCGGCCGGCCTGACCGGCGCCTGGGTCATCCATGCCCGCCGCGGCCAAAACGGAGGTCCGGCGACGTGATCCCGCTGGAACACGTGATGTGGCTGGCCGCCCTCCAGGCGAGCCTCGGGCTCGCCGGCTTGCTGTTGCGCCGCTCCGGTCCCATCGTGGTGCTGGCGGGCATCCTGATGCTGAACGGCGGCTTGCTGATGGTGGCCGGCCTGGCCGCCGATCGAGAAAGCGCGCCCTTGCAGGCGCCGGGCGTGATCATCCTGGCACTCATGGCGCTTCTGGTGATCGCGGGGGTGGCGGTGGCCTATGCCTTCGACCGCCTGCGTCGCCCCTTGAACGTGGACGAGTACGACAGGATGAAGCATTGACGCCGAACGGTTTTCATGCCGCTCTGACGGTCCCGATCTGGGCGGCCCCGCTGGCGGGCGCGCTGCTCCTTTCGCTCTGGGGTGACCGCATGCCCCGCCGGCTGCTGGCCCTCCTGTCCTTCGGCGGCGCCCTGTTGCCGTGCATCTTTGGGGCCTTTCTTCTCTGGACCCGTTTTTCAAATGCGAGCGCCATCACTCCCGACGGGACCGCGCTGGGGGCGAGCTTGCTCTCTTGCTTTCTCTCCCTCTGCGCGCTCTGGCAGGCCCAGCGCTCGGTGGCACACCTGAGCCTGCGACACCGGTTTTACGCTCTGATGCTGCTTCTTCTCGCCTGCGCCAACTTCCTGTTCATGCGTCCCGCGATCGACCTGGGCTTCCTGCTCGGCTGGGAAGGCCTGTCGCTCGCGGGCAGCTTCCTGGCCGGATTCTGGGCGGTCGAGGAGCGGGGCGGGCGCACCGGCGTTCGCTGGCTCATCCTCAACCGCGCCTCCGGGCTGCTCCTCTTTCTGGCCATGATCACTGCCGGCTCTCCGGCGGCCGAAGCGCCCGCCGCCCTGCTCCTGGGCGCGGCGCTGATGCGGGCCGGGGCCTTTCCCTTTCACGGGACCGTCTCCGAGATGGGGCGAAGCCGCCCCACCGCAGCGCTGCTGGTGCAGACCGTGGCCTCGTGGATCCCGGCGGTGTTTTTGCTGGACCGTCTCCAGGACGCCCTGGACCACCATCCCGCGCTCCTCGACCTGTTGCTGTGGCTGGCACTCGCCAGCGCCGCCTTCTCGCTGCTGGCCGCCCTGCAGCCGCAGGCGCCTCAGAAAGCCACCGGCTGGCTGAACACGACCGCCAGCAGCCTGGCCCTGCTGGGGTTCGCGTCGGGCGATCCGGTGGCGGCGCTGACGCTGTGCGCCGGGGCCGCTCTCCTGGGCGCCAGCCGGTTCATGCTCCTCCCGCCAGAGCCGGACGCCGGTCCGGACGAGGGCCCGCCGGTCCCCGCCCTTCGGCTTCGCGCGGGTTCCCTGGTGGCCTCGCTCATCGCCATCGTGCCGCCGGCGCTGTGGTTCGCGGGGAGCGCGCGGCTGCTCGCCGCCGCGGCACAGGACGAGCGCGGGAGCTTCATCATCGCGGCGGTGTTCGCCGTCCAGTTCGGCCTGGGCGCGGCGCTGCGGCGGCTCCATTGGTATCTTCCGCCCGAGGTGGAGCGAGATCGCCGCTGGCCCTGGCCGGCGCTCGCCTGCGCGGCCGGGAACCTGCTCGCCGGGTCGGTGGGACTGGCATTGTTCAGCCAGACGTTGTGGGGAGGAGCGCCGGGCGCGCGTCTGGGCCTTGGCGCGGTGCTGGCCTGCGGAGCGGGCTGGCTGCTGGCGGGCGCGATGGCACGGCGTCTTGCGCCCATGCGCCTGTCCTCGTTTCGCCGCTTTCTGGAATTGATGGCAGACACCGGTCTGGGGATCGGACGGCTGGTGCTCCTCGTGCCGGCGGGTCTGGCCCGGGCCGCGGGCGTGATCCTGTCGCGCTTGCTCGGCGACATCCTCGTCGACGGCCTGGCGACAGGACTGCCGGTGCGCACCATCGAGGGGACCGGGCTGGCGTTGCGGCAGGTGCACGACGGTCGCATCCGGCGCACGCTGCTGTTCGCCATCTGGACGGCGTTGATTCTCCTGTGGGCCTGGACCCGGGGCTGAGGTCATGGACGGCGTGCTTTCCCGCATCCTGCTCGTGAGCTTGCCGGCGTTGCCGGCGGCCGGCGCGCTGCTCGTCGGATTGCTCCCGGCGCGATCCACCCGCCTGGCCCGCGCGGTGGGATGGGTGTTCTCGCTGGCGGCGCTGAGCGTCTGGATGGCGCTGTGGCTCGGGATGCGGGACGCCGCGGAGCCGCTCTCCCTGCGGATCGCCTGGGTGCCCGATCTGGGCATTTCCTTTCATCTGGCGCTCGACTCGGCCGGACTGTGGATGAGCGGTCTGGTGGCCGCGGTGGGCGCCGCGGCCATGGTGGGAACGCTGCCGGAGCTTCCGGACCTCAACCGCTCCCATCTGGTGTGCCTGCTGCTGGCGGAGTGCGGAATGCTGGGCGCGGTGGTGTCCTGGGATCTGATCCTGTTCATCGCCTGCTGGGAAATCATGCTGATCCCGTTTTTCTTTCTCATGGGCCGGGGACCGGAGCACCGCGGGGTGGCGGCCGCCACGCGTTTCTTCGTCACCTCCATCGCGTCCTCCGTCGTTCTCTGGGTCGGCGTGCTACGGCTGGTCCATCTGGCCGGCGAGCCTCGCACCTTCGACTTGATGGAGATCGCACGGCGGCTGGATCCCGCGGCCGCGGCCGGGGTGGCCTGGTTCTTCGTGCCCGCGTTCCTGATGCGGCTGGCGGCCGTGCCGCTGCACACCTGGTTCCCCCTGGCGCAGGCCGAAAGCCCCGTGGCGGCTTCCGTCATGCTGGCCGGGGGCGTCCTGCCCCTGGGCGGTTACGGTGTGTACCATCTCCTCCGCCGAATCTTCGGCGCCGACCTCGGAGGAACGGCGGAGACGCTGGCCTGGATTGGCCTGGGAACCGCTCTGCTGGGAGGGTTGGTGGCCCTGGTGCAGCGCGACCTCAAGCGCCTGCTCGCCGGCCTGTGCATGGCCCAGACCGGGCTTTCGTTGCTGGGACTCTCGCTGGGCACGCCGGAATCCGTCCGCGGCGGCCTTCTGCTGCTGGCATCGGCCGGACTGGCCGGCGCCGCATCGTTCCTGTTCGCCGGCGTGGTCTGTGGGGCCCGCGACAGCCAGCGGATCGCCGACATCGCCGGGTTGTGGCGGCGCCAGCCGTTGTTCTGCGGCCTGTTTCTGGCCGCCATGGCCTCGCTCGGGATGCTGCCGGGAACCGCGGGCTTCGCCGGCGCTTGGCCCATCCTGAGCGCCATGCGAACTGACGGCGTCATGCTGTCCCTGGCCGCGCTCGCGTTGCTGGCTCTGGGCGGAGCGGGTCTGTGGACCTACCGGCGCCTGAGCGGCGGCGGGTTCCAGGCGGACCTGTGGAGCACCGCCCGCTGGCCGCGGCGCCGGCAGGTCGTCACGCTGCTGCTGCTCGGCGTCATCATCCTGACCCTGGGGTTGTGGGTCGGCGCGCCGTCGCCGGCATCGGCCTTCGGCTCCGGGGGTATGCCATGAACCCGGCGCTGGGAATCCCGGCCCTGTCCGTGGCCCTGTTCTGGCTGCCGGCCCTGGTGTGCGCCGGGCTCGAGTTCGCCATGCCCGCCCGGAAGACGTTGCGGGGCGCGCTCACACTGATCCTGCCGCCGCTGGTGCTGGGCGGAATCGCGCTGGCATGGCCGGCGGGCGACGGCTCGTCTCCTGCGTTGACCGGCGACGGCTACAGCCGCTTTGCGCTGTCGGTAGTGTGGGTTCTCGTGTTCTTTGCGCTCGGCCTGCGCCGCGCCGAGGAGACGGTTCGCGCGGACGGCTCCGACACCCTTCTGCTGCTCTCGGCGGCGGGGGCCTCGCTGCTTCTGGCCGCCGTGGACCTGTTCGCCGTGCTGGCGGGATTCGCCCTGACCCTGGTTCCCGTGTGGGGGCTGGCCTCCATTTCCGGGACCGACGAAGGGCGGGAAGCGGCGCTCAAGGGCATGCTGGCCGGAATCCTGTCACTCGTCCTGCTGGCCCTGGGAACGGCGCTGCTGTTGGCCGCGACCGGACAGACCACCGCGAGCGGAATCGCGGCCTTCCTCCATGGGCGGCCGCCCGGCGCGCCGTTGCCACAATTGCTGGTGCCCGGTCTGGCGCTCGCCATGGCCGGCCTGGGACTGTTCGCGGCCGCGGTGCCGCTGCACATGTGGTTTGCGGATCTGGCGGACGGGCTGCCTCCCTCGGCCTCCCTGTGGCTCACCGGCGGGGTGCTGGCGGCCGGACTGGCGAGCACGACCCGGATCCTGATCGGGATGCTGTCGCCGCTCTCGGATCATGCGCCGCCGGACTGGGTGGAACTCTTGCGCGGCATCGGCCTGCTCGCCCTGTTGGTGGCCAACGCGGTGGCCCTGGTGCAATCGCGCCTGCAGCGGCTGGCGGGGTACCTGGCCGCCGGCCAGACTGGCTTCGTGCTGCTCGGCATCGCCTGTGCCGGAGAGCTTCGCGGCGAGAGCGAGGCGGTGGTCGGCGGCATCCTGGCGTTCCTGTGGGTCCACGCCCTGACCTTCGCCGCGCTGTACGCGGGGTTGTCGGGTCTGGCGGCCCGCTCGCCGAGGGTGGGCCATCTGGAGGGCCTGGCCCGCCATCATCCCTGGAAGGCCGCCGTCATCGGTCTGGCCTTGCTGTGCCTGGCCGGAATGCCTCTCACCGCCGGTTTCTTCTCGCGCCTGGCGCTGCTGGAAACCATGGTTCGCGCCGGCTGGACCGGGACGGCGGTGCTGGCCGCGTTGTCGCTCGGTCTGGTCCTGGTGATGAGCCTGGGACTGGTGGCCACCATGGTCATGCGGCCCGCTCCCCAGAGCGAGACGCGCCCCTGGCACCCGGGGCCTGCCCTGGCGGCGCTCATCGCCGCGGCCGCCATCTTGACCATGGGATTTCTGCCCGGCGGGCTGCTGCGCATCGCCCTGCGCGCGGCCGAGGGATTGCTGGCGGGGCCCTAACCGGAGGTGCGTGGCAGGGGCGGCGGGCCCGCGGGCGGCGGCATGCCCATGTGACTGGACACGAATCTCCGGATGGCTTCGTGCGAGGCAGTGTCCATGCGGACGAAGCGCACGCCCATCCAGTCGGAGGTCGCGCCCCCGGAGCCGCGCTGGTGATAGCTCACCTCGCCGGAGACCCGGATGGCGTCCGCTCCTTCGGACAGGACGAACTCCATCTCGACTTGGCTTCCCAGCGGCGGGAGCTTGGGCAGGTACACGCCCATGCCGCCCTCGCTAAGGTCCCGGCCCACGCCGTTGAACCGCCCGCGCACCGTGTCGACCTTCACGCGGAAGGCCACGGGCACACGCAAGGTCCGGCGTTTTTCGCTTCCCATTCTCATGTGCGCTCTCCCCGTCCCGGGCTGGCGGACCGCAGCACGCGCCGGTCGCCGACCCGCAACGTGATCTTCTCCCGGTCGAAGAATTCGGCCAGCGGGATGGCGAACTTCCGGCTCTGTCCCACCATGGCCTTCCACTCCTGGGTGGTGATTCCGCCCTGGCTTTCGAGGTGGCGGAGCAGCCGCGCCCGCAGCTCCTCGATGGCCGAGGCGGAGAAATACATATCGCTCGCCACCCTCACCAGCCGGCCCGACCGTTGCAGGTGCGAGACGAGCTCGCGCGCCTCGCCCACGCCGCAGGACAGCCGCTGGGCCGCTTCCTCCAGCCCGGGCGGCGCCAGACCGGCCTGGTCGAAGAGCTTGGCCAGCTCGGCGCCGCGCGATGATCGCTCGTCCGAAAGCTGAACCCGGTGCCCGGCCAGCCGCACGGTGTCCGCCAAGATCTCCAGCTCGCCGCGGCGGCGGAAGTCATCGAGCAAGGCCCGAAACACCCGGGGCGCCAGATCGAGGCGCAGGTGCTGGCGCAGCGCCTCGGCCGGCATGCCGGGAAGCAGCGGGTTCTCCTGGTGAAATCGCTGCAGCCGACGGCGGGTCCGATCGAGCGCCGCGTCGCGAGCCGCACCGCTTACGGCGCGCTCGCTTCCCGGATCGGTCCACAGCAACCGGCCGGCGGCGGCGAGCTGGGCCAGCGCCGCCCGGATCGCCCCCAGGCCCTCCAGGGTCTCCAGGGCGAGCCGATCCGCGCCGGTCTCGTTCAACTCCCGTCCATCCAGCAGGGCCAACAGCCGCTCGGGCAGAGAATCGCCCGCGAGCCGATCGAGACGATGCAGCCGCTCCGCCAACTCGCGCACTCTCCGCCGCGGCGGATGGGCATCCAGAACCCGCCCGCCCCCGATGGTGGTGCCGCGGCCGGGAATGGGGGAGAACCCCCTCAAGATGAAGCGCTGGCCGCCGGCCAGGGCCATCGGCTCCCGCAACACCACCCGGGCGAAGGCGGGAGATCCAAAGGCCAGCCGCTCGGCGCCCCACAACCGGATCCTCGCCTCGCTTCGGGCCGTGCCGGCATAGAGAATGGCGGCAAACCGAGCCGGGCGCGGTTCGGCGCCGGCCACCAGCTCCACCCGGGCATCGAAGCTCCGAGTGGGTTCGAACCCGGCCCGGCACAGCACCTGGCCGCGCGAGAGCTCCTCGCGGGCCACGCCCGAAAGGTTCACGGCCGCCCGCTGGCCCGCCGCGACCTCGGAGCGCTCGCGCCCGTGGCTCTGCAAGGCGCGGATCTTCACCGCGCGCAGCTTTCCGCCGGGATCGGGAACGACGTCCACGTCGTCGTCCGGCCGCAGCCGGCCCGCCATCAGCGTGCCGGTGACCACCGTGCCGAACCCCTGCGCCGAGAAGATGCGGTCGATGGGCATGAACGGAGCGGCATCTTCGCTCCGGCCGGATACGCGCCGGCCCGCCTCGACCAGGGCGTCTTTCAGCTCGGGCAAGCCCTGACCGGTGCGGCTGGACACCCAGAGCCGCGGGCTCTGGTCTAAAAAGGTGCCGCCCAGTTCCCGATCGATGTCGGCCTGAACTTCTTCCCGCCAGGCGGGGTCGGGCGCCAGATCGGACTTGGTGATGGCCACCACGCCGTGGCGAATCCCGAGCAGGCGGCAGATATCGACGTGCTCGCGCGTCTGGGGCATGACGCCCTCGTCGCCGGCCACGACGAGCAGGCACACGTCGATGCCCCCCGTCCCCGCCACCATGTTCTTCACGAAGCGCTCGTGCCCCGGAACGTCGACGATGGCCGCGTGGAGATCGGGCGCCAGATCGAGATCGGCAAAGCCCAGATCGATGGTGATGCCGCGCTGCTTCTCCTCGGGCAGGCGGTCCGGGTCGATCCCGGTCAGGGCGCGCACCAGGGCCGACTTTCCGTGATCGATGTGGCCGGCCGTGCCGATGACGATCGAGGCCATGCCAATGCGATAGCAGAGCGCCTGGTGGCGATCAAGGCTCGAAAGAGAGAGCAGGGCCGGCCCATCGCGGCGGACTTTTTCTTGCCTCGGACACGGATCGGGCTCTATCATTGCAAGGACTGGTGTTTCTTCGAGTTTCGCACGTTTTCGGATTCCCTGGCGCCTTTCGCGCCAGGCGCTGCTAGGTGCTCCATGGTCGTTGTATGCCCCCATTGCCAGCAATACTTCGAGATCGATGACATCTATTTTCAGCAGGGCGTGACGGTCCCCTGCCCCACCTGCCAGACCGCCCTGGTTCCGTACCAGCCGCCGTCCCAACCGCCCTCCGAACCGGCTCCCGAACCAACCCCGGCCGAACCAGGCGGGGCGCAAACTGTCGAGACCACCGTCTCGCCGGCCGCGGCTGAGCCCGCGGCCGAGCCCTCCGCCGAGGCGCCCGCCGGACCGGTATTCGACATGGGAACCGGAACGCCGCCACCGGCGGCGGTGGAGCCGCCGCCTTCCGCGCCGGCATGGAGTAGCGGAGATCTGCTGTGGTCCGGATCCAAACCGCCCCAGGAGCCGACCGTCTCTGCCGAATCGCCTCCGGCGGGTGACGCGCGGCCGGCCGAGATCCGGGCGCCGGAGCCATTCGCCGCGCCCGAGCCCTCCCTCCCGTCGGCCCCGGAAGCCCCGGCGCCACAGGCACCGCCGCCATCGCCAAGACTGGACACTCCCGCGCCGCCCCGTGCCGCATCGAGTTGGGAGGAGGTCGGCAGGCTATCGTGGGGCGCGCCGCCGCCCATGAGCGACAACGCGGCCCCGGCCGCGGCCTTCAGCTCGCCCGATGTGGTTCCGCCTCAGGCTCCGGCCCCCGGACCTTGGGGCCCAACGCAGAACCCGGGCGCTCAGTTGCCCACCGCCCCCGTCGCCGCCTGGACCGAGGGCGATCCGGGGCTGCCCCCGCCCCCGCCGCCGGCGCTGGAACCGGCGCCGAATGCGGCCGTGGGCGCAGCCAGCGCTCCCGAGATCCTCCCCGAGGCCGCGCCGGAACAACCCTGGGGCTCCGCGCCCTCGCCGGCAGAGGCGAACCCGCTTGCGCAGACCGAGGCCCCCGCCGCCGAACCGCAGCCGGCTCCGGCGCCGGCCGCCGCTCCCAGCTCCGAGGCCGACTGGGCCGACGCCGCCGCCGCCTGGGCGGCCAGCGGATTTGCCGCCGACAAGATGCCGGTGTTCGTGCGGCACAGGCAGAGCGAACCCCCGCCCGCCGAACCGGCCGCGCCCGTCGAAACCCGCGAGGCCATGCCGACGCCGGCCGCGGTCGTGCCCGAGCTTCCCCTGGATGCGTTTTCTCCGACTTTGCCTCCGGCGTCGCCTCCGCCCGCCGTCTCTGCGCCTTCGATTTCTCCCACGCCGCCTTTTTTGGCGGCCGCGCCGTCGCCGACACCGCCGCCGCTCAAGCCGCCCTCCAGGCCGGAGATCGTTCTGCCCTCGCCGGGAGTTCCGCCGCCGCTCGGAGGCCGGGCTGCGTCCACCTATGTCATGAAGGGCAGCGGCGAGGGCCAGTCGGGAGAAGACGCTCCCTGGATCGGCGATCGCGCCCGAGAGGCCGAAAGCAAGCCCCAGCCGGTGCGCATGGTGCTCCCCAGCATTCCTCCCTCGCCCGCAGAGACCGTGGAGGCCGAGCCGGCTCCTGCGGCTCGCGGCGGCCACCCTGTGGCTTGGGCGTTGCTGGCGATCTTTTTATTGGGGAGCGGCGGCTTCGTCGCCTGGTGGTTTTTTCTCGGCGGACAGGAACGGTTCTTTCCGGCCGAGGCGCCAAAAACCGCGCCCGACGCGGGCGCGCCCGCGGCCGTGGCCGAGCCGACACCCGCAACGGAAGAAGCGCGGGCGACAGCGCCGGACGCGGGAGAACCGTCCGACGCGGGAACATTGGAGACTCCCCCGTCCGTTCCGCCGCCCGCGGTCGAACCGCCTAAACCACCGCCCGGGCCTCGCGCCGTCGGTCCGCGGCCGCTCAAGCCCGATCGGCCGGTGGCGGCGGTGGATCGCAAGGCCCGCGCAGCCGAAGCCCTGGAGTCCTACAAGAAGGGCAACGAGGCGGTGAAGAAGGCCCAGTACAACGAGGCGCTGCGGCACTACCAGAAAGCCCTGGAGTTGGATCCGACGCTGGCGGTGGCGCACCGCGGGCTCGGCATCTGCTACGCCCAGTTGCGGCGCAACCAGGACGCCTGCCGCGAATACCGCATCTACCAGAAGAGCCTCCCGCCCAACTCGAAGGAACTCCCCGCCCTGCAGCAGATCCTCAAGGACTGCAAGTAGAACTTCCGCCCGCCGCCGCGGCCGGCGCCGCCTGTCTCGCGGCCGCCTCGATGGCATCGATGGGATAGGGCAACTGGGCGCCGGGCGGGATCAAGTCCACCGTGCAGGCGCGGAAGGAGCGGTTCTGCATGCGGCAGTCCTTGTGGCGCTTGCACCAGAACGGATGGTGGGTCATGCGCTGCCACACCGCCTGGACGCCCTCGGCGGCGGCGTTGCCGAACGAGATGGGAGTGAAATCGCAGGGACACATGTCTCCGTAGGCGGTCATGTAGAACTGGTTGTAGGCCCCGAAGCAGCCCATCGACTCGGGGGAGTTGACCAGGGCCTGAGCGGTGAGGCTGGGGTAGCTCGGGTCGCGGTAGTAACGCAAGGCCTCCTGCCGGATGGCCTCGCGTTCCTCGGGCGTGAGCAGGATGTCCGGCCGGCCCGCGAGCCGCCCGGTGGGGATGCCGTCGAACTGCACGATCTCGTTGATCCCGAGCTTGCGTCCGAGCTCCATGAAGCCCGCCAGCTCGCCGGCGCGAAACTTCTCCCCGGTCAGGTAGATGGAGAACCCGACCATGATCCCGGCGCGCTTCGCGTGCTCGATGTTGCGCAGGATGGCCCCGTACAGGCCCGGACGGCGCCGCCGCTGATCGTGGATCTCCTCGATCGGGCTGTCCAGGCTGATGAACAGCGCGTACAGCCCCGCGTCGCGCAGGCGCTGGCAGGTGTCCGGATCCAGGCGCTCGCCGTTGGTGAACATGAGACAGGTGGCGCGCTGCGGATCGACGCTGGTGACGAGCTCGACGATGTCCGGCCGAAGCAGCGGCTCGCCGCCGGTGAAGATGACGTTGGTGGTGCCGATGTCCACCGTCTCCCGGATGATGCGCTTCCACTGCTCGGTGGACAGCGGCGGCCGGCGCTGGATGTTCGGTTGGCAGGAGCAGTGCACGCAGTCGGCCTGGCAAGCGTAGGTGACGGCCAGCGTGGCCGCGGCCGGTTTGCGCGCCTTGAGGAACACCCGCTCCAGCCGATCCACCAGCCCGCGATGGCCCGGCCCGGAGGGCAGCGGCGGGTCGAAGAACGACACGCTGCGGGCGCCGCGGAAGAACCCGACCGTCTTGAAGCGGTTCAGGCGCTCCAGGTGCCGTTCGAGATAGGCGCGGGCTTCCTCCGGCAGGCGGGGGTGCGGCCTCAGCGCCAGGCGCTCGCCGTCGAGTTCCACCTCGAAGGCGGTCAGGGATTCGGCGTCCAGGATGGGGCTCATCTTGCTCTTCCTTTCCGCGCCGCGCGCCCGCTCTGCGGCGCCAGCGCCTGTTCGATGAAGCGATGCGCTTCGGCCAGCAGCGCCCGCGACGGGATGGCCCTGTCGTCGTAGAGCCGCTGCAACAGCGGGCCCTCGACGAGCGAAAGCACCAGCGCAGCCATCGCCTCCGCCGACTCGGCCGTCGAACCCCGCCGTCGCAGGAGCAGCAGGATATCGGCGCGCAACCGCCGCCGCAGTCCCGCCTGCACCTGCCGCACCACCTCGCGCACGCGCTCCTCCTGCAAACCGTACCCCCAGTACTCGATCCAGACGCGGGCGATGTCGCGGCTGCGCTCGTCGCGCGGAGCCAGGTGGAAGGTGAGCACGGCCTGCACGCGCCGCAACGGATCGTCGAAGCGCGCCCGAAAAGCGTCCAGCGCCGCCAGGTGGGCCTCCGCCAGCGAGCGCATCAGGGCTTCCAGCATCTCCTCCTTGGAGCGGAAATAATAATGAAGGATGCCGCGCGGCAATCCGGACTCGCGGGCGATGTCGCTCACCGAGCAGGCGCCAAATCCCTTGCGGGCGATGGCGCGGAACAATCCGCTCAGGATCTGCTCTCGCCGCTGGGGCGCGACCAGGGGCCGGGGCACGCGTCCTCCGTGTTTGGTTGGACGGCCATCCAACTATCACACCCGCGGGCGCGGCCGTCAAGCCCCGCTTGCGCCGGACACGCCCGGATGGCAAGGTGAGAAACCGGACGGAAGCCCGGGAGAAATCCATGTCTCGTCTTTTTCGCTGGTGGCACGTTGGGCGGCTCGCTTGGCCATGGCTCCTCGGATGCGGCTGCGGCGGATCTGGACCGCCGTGTCCCGCTTCGGTCACCGACATCCGCTTGCCCGAGGACGAGAACCCGCATCCGGTGACCATGGAATGGTGGTACTTCACCGGGCACCTGTGGGACGAGCGGCAGGATCGTTTCGGCTTCGAGGTCAGCTTCTTCCAGACGCGCGTTAGCGACATGTACGCCTACGTGGCGCACTTCGCCATCTCCGATCCGAAGGCGGCCGAACACATCTACGATCAGCGGGCCGCGGCGCCGCCGGAGCGATGGACTTCGCTCGCCTTCGATCTCGGGGGTTGGACGCTTGAGCGCGATGGCACGATCTTCCGCATGGCGGCGGCGATGCCCGGCGGGGCGGTCGATCTGGCCCTTAGCGACGAGAAGGACGCCGCCATCCACAACGGCGATGGGCGGATCGAGATGGGCGGCGGCGGTCTCTCCTATTACTACTCGACGACACGGCTCGCGGCGAGCGGCACGCTGGAGATGGGCGGGCAAAGGCGCGCGGTCCAGGGCATCGCCTGGCACGATCACCAGTGGGGCGACTTCGACGTTTTCGCCTCGCGCGGCTGGGACTGGTTTTCGCTCCAGTTCGACGACGGCGCGGAACTGATGCTGTTCGTGCTGCGTACCCGAGACGGAAGCGCCTTGCCCACCGGCGGAACCTGGGTGGATGCGGCGGGCTGCGCCCGCGACATCGCCTCGTTTTCGATCGCGCCTCACCGAACCTGGCACAGCCCGCACACCGGCGCCGACTATCCCATGGACTGGACCATCGCCATCGCCGAGCTCGAGCTCGACATCGAGGTGCGCGCCACCTTCGACGATCAGGAGATGGACAGCCGAGCCACCACCCTGAACACCTACTGGGAAGGCGAGGTGACCGCCAGCGGGACGCGGGCGGGAAAGCCGGTGAACGCTCTGGGGTACGTCGAGCTGGCCGGCTACGGACCGTGGGGGCCGTGATCACAGCCCGAGGTGGATCCAGGTCATCAAGCCGCCGGGAAGGATACCGAGCAGCAGCAGCAGCAGCGCCGGGATGAGCACGGCCAGGGTCTCGGCGGCGCGGGGCCGAGGCCGGTCCGGCGCAGTCTCGTCCGACATGTACAGCAACATGATCACCCGCAGGTAGTAGGCCACCGACACGAAGGCCGCCAGCACCCCGGCCAGGGCGATTTCCCACTGCCCGGCCAGCACGGCGGCGGCGAAAACCTGGAGCTTGGCGAAGAATCCTCCGGTGGGCGGGATGCCGGCGAAGGCCAGCATGCACACCGCAAGCCCCAGGGCGGGAAGCGGCCGCCGGAACCCGAGCCCGCGCAGATCCTCGAGATGCTCCGGCTCGTCCGCGGTGTTCGCCAGCGCGGCCAAGAACGCGAAGCTGCCCGCGGCCGCGAGACCATAGAACACCAGGTAGAACACCACCGCGGCGGCGCCGGATCGATTGCCGGCGATCACGCCGATGGCGGCGGTGCCCATCTGCACCACCGAGGAGTAGGCCAGCAGGCGCTTGAGGTCGGTCTGGCGCAGCGCGGCCAGGGTCCCCCAGACCAGACTGAGCGCCGAGAGCAAGAGCAGCATCGTCCGGGCCTGCGGCAGCGGCGCCCCCGCAGGCAGCAGCAGCAGCAGCCCCGCCAGGGCCGCCGCTTTTGATCCGCCCGAGAGCAGGCCCGCCGCCGGCGCCGGCGCTCCCTGGTACACGTCCGGCGTCCAGAGGTGGAACGGCGCCAGCGAGATCTTGAACCCCAGCGCGGCCAGGACCAGCGCCAGGCTCATCAGGGTCAGCGGCCGGATGGCATCGCCGGCGAGGGCTTCCTTCTGCCGGGTCAGGTCCAGCGTGCCCCCGGCCACGTAGAGGAGGGCCAGCCCGAAGGCCAGAATGCCCCCGGCGATCATGCCCATGGTGAGATACTTGATCGCGGCCTCGCTCCCCGCGCCGCCATCGCGGGCGAAGGCGATGAGGATATAGAGCGAGACGGTGAACGACGAAAGCCCGATGACCAGCCCCCAGATGGACGCCGCCGAGGCGAGCCAGATCATCCCGGCGCAGGCGAACAGCACCAGCGCGCCGTGCTCGCCAGCGGATAAGTTGCGCTCGCGCCCGTAGCGCGTCGCGGCCAGGATGGTGTTCGCCCCGAGCAGAGAAAAGAAGACGGCGAACAGGCGCCCGAGTCCCCGCGGCGTGAACATTCCGCCCACCGACGATGGCAGCCCCGGCAAGAGCACGGCAAGCGCAGCGGCCGCAACGAGAAAGAGAATCGACAGCGTCTCGACCGCGGCCCGCCGCCGGATCAGCCGGCAGAGTAGCAGCACCGCCAGCGCCCCGGCGCATAGTACCAGGGTGGGCAAGGCGCCCCAGAGCTCCGCGCGGGTCATGGCGCCCCTCCCGAAAGCAACAGCGGCAGCGCGGCGAGGCTCCCGCGGAAGATTTCCTGGAGCCAGCCTGGCTGGATTCCGAGGATCAGCGCCAGCAGCGCCAGCGGCAGCAGCACCAGCGTCTCGCGAGCGGTCAGGTCCGGCATGGGCGCTTCGTCCCGCGGCGGCCCCCAGAGCACGCCCTGGAGCAGGCGCAAGGTATAGGCCGCCGCGAAGACCATGCCGCCCACAGCGGCAGCGCCGACGAGCGGATTTTGCCGAAAGGCCCCGATCAGCAAGAGCAGTTCACCGGCGAAGTTGTTGAGCCCCGGCACACCCATGGAGGCCAGGTTGAAGAAGAGAAAGAAAGCCGCCAACCGGGGCACCCGGCCCCACAGACCGCCCAGGCGTTCGAAATCACGGCTGCCGGCGCGGGCATCGATCATTCCGATCATGACAAAGAGCGCCCCGGTGGTGATGCCGTGGTTCACCGCCTGCAACACCGCGCCCTCCAGGCCGGCCGGGTCCAGGCTGCACAGGCCCACGACGAGCAGGCCCATGTGCGCGACCGAGGAGCAGGCGACGAGGCGCTTGATATCGCGCTGCGCGAAGGCCAGCCCGGCCCCGTAGAACAACCCGACCAAACCCAGCGCGGCGAGCCAGGGAAGCGATGCGGCGGCCGGCCCCGGGAACAGGGGCATAGCGATGCGCAGCAGCCCATACACGCCGGTCTTGAGCAGCAGCCCGGCCAGGATCACCGATCCGGCGGTGGGCGCCTCGGTATGGGCATCCGGCAGCCAGGTGTGGAGTGGCGCCAGCGGCACCTTGATGATGAAGGCCAGCAAAAAGGCGAGATACAGCGCGTGCGAAAGCCCGTCGGGCAGCTCCGTGCCGCGAAGCAGAAGCAGCGAAAAGGTGTACTGGCCGGTGGCCTTCGCGTGGACGATCACCAGCGCCACCAGGGAAAACAGCATCAGCAAAGAGCCGATCAGGGTGAACAGGAAGAACTTGATGGCGGCCTGGCGGCGACGCTCGTGGCCCCAGACGCCGATGAGGAAGAACATGGGGATGAGCATCACTTCCCAGAAGAAGTAGAACAGGGCCAGATCCAGCGCGAGAAACACGCCCAGGATGCCCGACTCCATGGCAAACAGGAGCGCATAGAAGAGGCCGGCTCTGGACTTCTCGCGCCCGAGGCTGGCCAGGACCGCCACCACCTGGAGGAAGGCCGCCAGCCCGACCAGCACCAGCGACAACCCGTCGAGCCCGAGCGTGTAGCGGATGCCGAGCGCCGGGATCCAGTCGAAATCCTCCATCCGCAGCCAGCCGCCGTCTCCGCGCGAAAACCCAAACAGACCCGCCACCACGCCGAGTTCCACCAGGGCGGCGGTCAGGGCGAAGGCGCGGCACGCCGACGGCCAGCGAGAGAGCAGAGCCGAGCCCGCGGCGCCGATCAGCGGCAGGAACAGGACCAGGCTCAGCCAGGGGAATGTCGATTCGTCGAGCGCCACGTTTCGCTCCCCTTCGCTATGGCCGCCACACGACCGCGACGGCAAAGGCCAGCAAGCCGAGCAGTCCCAGCCCGAGCGCCGTCCGGTAGCGCAACAACGATCCGTTGGCGAGACGCGACAGCCACGCGCCGATGCCGCCGAACCCGCGCGCGGCGCCCCTCAGCCCGCCGTCGATGATCCGATCGTCCACCCAATCGCGGCTGAATCGAGCCAGGGCATGGAAGGGACGCACCAGCGCGGCGCGAACCACCTCGTCGGCAAACAGCCCCAACCGAAAGGCCCGCGCCAATCCCGTCTCCGCCGCCGCCGCTGCGCCCCGGTAGCGGCGATGCGCCAGCGCCCAGCCCGCCAGCACCATGAGAGCGGCCGCGGCGGCCAGCGCCCACTCCGCCGCGTGCGAAGCCGGCGGAGGCGGCTGCGCCACCGGGGCGAGCCAGCCGTCGAGCCAGCCGCCCCCCGGCAGGTTGCCAAGGCCGCCGAGAAGGCCCAGGGCGGCCAGCGGCCACAACGGCACCATCATCGAACGGCCGATGGCGTGGGGGTGCGCCGGCGGAGGAGAGCGGCGTTCTCCCAGAAACACCAGATACAGGAGGCGAAAGGTGTAGACGGCGGTGATGAGCGCGGTGGCGATGGCCACCCCGAAGAGCAGGCGGTAAAATCCCCCGCCGCGCTCCAGAACCGAAAGCAGGATGGCGTCCTTGGAGAAGAAGCCGCCGGTCAGCGGCGCCCCGGCCAGGCACAGGGCTCCGGCCACAAAAAGGTAAAACAGCGCCCGCTGTTCCCGCCGCAGGCCGCCCATGCGGGTGATGTCGTTTTCTCCCCCGAACCGATGGATGATGACACCGGCGGCCATGAACAGCAGTGCCTTGAAGAAGGCGTGCACGATGAGATGGAACAGGGACGCTCCTACGGCGCCCGCCCCCGCGGCCAGCAGCATGTACCCGACCTGGCTCATGGTGGAGTAGGCCAGCACCCGCTTGATCTCGCGCTGGAACAGCGCGCACAGGGCGGCGTACAGGGCCGTGAGGGCGCCCACCGCGGCCACGGCGGCGGCGGCGGCGGGACTCTGGGACAGCAGCGGATTGAGCCGGCACAACAGGTATGCGCCCGCGGTGACCATGGTGGCGGCGTGGATGAGCGCCGACACCGGCGTGGGACCGGCCATTGCGTCCGGGAGCCAGGTCATGAGCGGGAGCTGAGCCGACTTGCCCGCCGCGCCGAGCAGCAGCAGCACGCCGACGGCGGTGGCGCCCGCCGCCGGGAGCGATGGCGCGGCGGCGTTGATGGCGACGATGTCGGTGGTACCCAGGCGGGACAGCAGCCACAGCACCGCGACCAGCAGAAACACGTCCCCCACCCGGGTGACCAGGAACGCCTTCTGGCCGGCGGCGGCGTTCTTGGGTTCGCGGAACCAGAAGCCGATCAGCGCGTACGAGCAGAAGCCCACGCCTTCCCAGCCGAGGAACAAGAGCGCCAGGTTGTCGGCCAGCACGATGATCAGCATGGCGAATACGAAAAGGTTGAACAGGGCGAAGAAGCGCACCCGTCCGGGATCCTCGCGCATGTAGCCGGCGGCGTAGAGATGGATTAGCGCAGAGACCACCGTCACCATCGCCGCCATGGGAGCCGAGAGCGGATCCAGGACCAGCCCGAACGGCGCGGCAAAACCCTCGGAGGAGAGCCAGACAAAGAGCCGCGAGCGGATGCCCTCACCCGCGGCATGCGGCAGCAGCAGCAGCGCTACCGCGGCAGAGGCGGCCACCGAAACGGTGGCGATGATGCCGGGAGCGGCGGCCGGGAGTCGCCGCCCGCCCAGGACGATCGCCAGGCTTCCCAGGAGGGGCAGCAGCGGAATCAGCGCAAGAACCCAGTCCATGGCTAGCCTCGCAGGGAACGGAGCTCGTCCACATCGCCGCTGTGCCGGCGCCGGTGCAGATGGATGAGCAGCGAAAGCCCCACCGCCACCTCGGCGGCGGCGATGGCCGCGAGCAGCATCCAGAACACCTGCCCTTCCGGGTTGCGCCAGACGGCGGAGCCCGCCACCAGCGCCAGCCCGGCGGCGTTGAGCATGATCTCGACGCCCAGCAGGATGAACAAGAACTTGCGCCGAAACAGCGCGCAGGCAAGGCCGATGGCGAAGATGGCCACCGACAGCAGCAGGACATGTTCCAGCGGAACGCTCATCTCGGCTCCTCGGGATCGCCCTCCCGCCGTCCCAGCCAGTACGCGCCCACCACCGCGATGAGCAGGAGGAAGGACACCGCTTCGACGCCGATCCAGGCATCGGCGAAGAGCGCGCGCCCCAGTTCGGCGGGCGGCAACAGGTAGTCCGTCAAGCCCCGCTCATCGGAGGGTTCGAGTAGAACCAGGGCTACCATTCCGGCCAGGATGCCGGCGCCGATCGCGCCCGGCCCGAGCAGCGCTCGCATCCGGCGCGGCTGCGACGGGGCCACCGGCGCCAGGGTCATGATCACGAACAGAAACAGCACCAGAATGGCGCCGGCGTACACCAGCACCTGCCAGGCGGCGATGAGCGGCGCGCCCAGGCCGAACAGGATGGCGGCCACGGCCAGCAGGGCCCCGAGCAGGTAGAGAACCGCGTGCACCGCGTTCTGGCGCGTGACGCAGAGGAGCAGCGCCGCCAGGGTGGTGACCGCGAAAATCCAGAAGGCAACGGGGTGCATGCGCGCCTCACGGGAGCAGCGATCGGGGATCCTCGGGCGGCCGCTCGCCGGGGAGACTTCCCCGCGGGGCCGCCACCCCGATGCCGGCGTGGCGGTAGAAGTCGTAGCCGGGATCTTTTCCCGGGCCGTCGATGAGCAGATCCTCCTTTTCGTACAGCAATCGCAACGGATCGCGCTGGCCCATCTCGTAGTCCGGCGTCATCTGGATGGCGCGGGTGGGACAGGCCTCGGCGCACAGCCCGCAAAAGATGCAGCGGGCGAAGTTGATGCGGAACCAGGCGGCGACGCGCCTGCCGTCCGGCGTCTCGGCCGACTGCATGCTGATGCAGGAGACGGGGCACACCGCGCTGCACAGGTAGCAGGCCACGCAGCGCTCCTTCCCCTGCGGGTCGCGGGTGAGCACGATGCGGGCGCGGAAACGCTCGGCCGGGGTCCGTCGCTTCTCGGGCCAGGGGATGGTGGCCGGCCGGCGGAACAGGGTCCGCAGCGTGATCCAGAAGGCGTCCACGGTGCCGCGGATGGAGCGCCAGAGTCTCATGCGCCACCTCGCATCCAGAGGGCGCCGGCCGCGGTCACGATCAGGTTGGCCAGGGCCAACGGCAGCAGCCAGTACCAGTTGAGATGCATCAACTGGTCATAGCGCAGCCGCGGCAGGGTGGCGCGTGCCCACACGAACAAGAAGCAGAAGAACCCCACCTTGATGGCGAACCACACCGGCCCGGGCAAGCCCGGCCCCAGCCAGCCGCCCAGAAAGAACACCGTGCCCATCGAGCCCAACACCATCATGTTCAGATACTCGCCCACGTAGTACAGGCCGAAGCGCATCCCGGAGTACTCGGTGTGGTACCCCGCGACCAGTTCGCTCTCGGCCTCGGGCAGGTCGAAGGGCGTGCGCCGCGCCTCGGCCAGCGAACTGATCAGGTACAGCGCGAACGACACCGGGCAGAGCACGGCGAAGGGCGCCGAGGCCTGCGCGCGCACGATGTCGGTCAACGACAGCGAACCGGCCAGCATCAGCACCGGGGCCAGCGCCAGGCCCAGGGGAAGCTCATAGGAAATGATCTGGGCCAGCGCCCGCAGCGAACCCAGCAGCGCGTACTTGGAGGCCGAGGCGTAGCCGCCCAGCGTCACCCCGTAGACGCTGAGGGAGGAGAGCCCGAGCAGGTAGAGCGCCCCGATGGAGAGGTCGCTCACCACCAACGGCTGCTCGATGCCGAACAGGCGCACCGGCTCGCCGACGGGGATGACCGCGAAGGCCAGGATCGCCGCCAGCGCGGTGAGCGCCGGGGCCAGGCGGTACACGCCGCGGTCGGCCGCGGCCGGGATGACGTCCTCCTTGCAGACGAGCTTGATGACGTCGGCGAGCGGTTGGAGCAGGCCGGCAGGCCCGGCGCGGTTGGGGCCGAGCCGAAGCTGCATGCGCGCGAGCAGCTTGCGCTCGAACCACACCAGGTAGGCCGCGGCGGTGAGCACGACCAGAAGCAAGACGGCGATGTGCGCCGCCTTGAGCGCCAGCGGAAGCAGCGTCCCGCTCATGGATCTCCCTCCCGGCGCAGACGGCAGGCGGGCATCTCGCCCGCCGGAAGCCGGGACAGCTCGCTGCCCCGGCGCCGGGTCGCCCAGACCAGGCCGCGGGGGATGTCGGCCTCGCGAACGATTCGGCTCTCGGACAGTCCCTCCGACTCCACCCTGACCCGATCCCCCGGCGCCAGGCCGAGCCCGGCCCGATCCGCCGGATTCAACGCCACCGCGGCCTCGGGCCGCAGGACATCGAGGTCCGGAGCATGCGCGCTCAGGATCTCCCAGCCGGCGAAGGGCTCGCTCAGGAGCAGGCGCAACTCCTCCGGCGCCGCGGCGGCGGCGGGCGGGAGCGGCGCATCCGTGTCGTCCCCGGGGAGCAGAAGCTCATCGCGCGTCTCGGCCCGCAGGCGCGACAGTCCGCGAAGGACGGGGAAGACGCGCTCGAGCTCCTCGCGCACGGCGCGCAGCGCAGGCGGCAGGCCCAGGATCCGGGCCAGCATCTCCCAGGCCGGTGCCGCCTCGCCGCCAGGGATCTCGCGCGAGAAGGTCCGCGGCGGATGTCCCCCGTCGAGCATCTGCCGGATCGGAACCCCCGGCCGCAGCGCCGGCTCGAAGGCCCGCACGCGCCCGGAGGCGTCGGCGAAAGCTCCCGCCTGTTCGTACGTCCCGGCGCCGGGGAGGAACACCGAGGCGCGACGGACCGTCTCGGTGGGCAGGCAATCCAGCGCCGCCAGCACCTCGACGCGGCCCAGGTCGGCGGCGAACTTTGGCAGGGCCTCTCCCAGCGGATCGGCTTCCAGCGCCACCAGCGCGCGCACGTCCTTCGACCCGATGCGCCGGGCCATCTCGCCGGCATCCGGCGGGGACGCCGCGAGGCGGGCGCAGGCGAAACTCGACGGCCCGGGAAGCAGCAAGGCGACTTTGGCATCCCGGCCGTCTCCGGCCGCGGCGATCCGGCGCAGGGTGGCGGCACCCTCCGGTCCGAGCAGGTCCGCGCCCCCGATCACCACCGGCCGGCGCGCCTGGTACAGCGCATCGCGGACCCGCAAGAGCCCGTCCTTCGCTTCGGCGTCCAGTCGCTCGCCGTCGCCGCCGGCCAGCAGGCGCAGCGCCTCGGGCAGGAGCCGCGGCGCCAGCGGCCGGCGTTCGGCCGGACAGGGCAACTCGACCGGCCGCGGATCGAGGACATGGATGGTGGCGCCGCCCCGGAACGCCTGGCGCAAGGCCAGCGCCAGCAGCGGACCCTCGGCGAGGACATCGGCGCCACACACGACGGCCAGGTCCGCCCGGCGCACGTCGGCCAGCGAGGCCCGCCGCTCGGCGCCGATCCGCGAGAACACCCACGCCGCGGCGTGGCGCCGGCTCGACAGATCGAAGATGGGCTCGGCCGCGCCCAGACGGCGAGCCCACAAGAGGAGCAGGGCGTTGGCCTCCAGCGTGGCCCGGGCTGAACCGAGCCAGAGCACGGCCTCCGGCCCGTGTTGGCCCGCGACACGCTCGACCCGCTCGCGCAGGGCATCGAGCGCCTCGGCCGGCGGAACCTCCCGCCCATCGAGGCGGGCCCGGCGCGGCCGGTCGACACGGTTGTGGTAGCCGTGGCCGAAGCGCCCGCGATCGCACAAAAAGCCGTCGTTCGGCTCCGGGTGGGGATCGGCGCGGACCCGCAGCAGCTCGCGGTAGCGGGCGCCGGGGATCACGGCGCAACCCAGGGCGCAATGGGGGCAGACGGAGGGCGCTTCTTCCAGGTCCCAGGGCCGGGCCCGGAAGCGGAAGGTCTTGTCGGTCAGCGTTCCGGTGGGGCAAACGTCGGCCAGGTTTCCCGAGAAGGGGCTCGAGAGCCGCCCCGGCCGGAAGCGCCCGAAGTACACCCGGTCGCGCGAGCCGAGCACGCCGAAATCGTCGCCGCCGCAGTAGTCGCGGTAGGCGCGCACGCAGCGGTAGCAGGCGATGCAGCGGTTCATCTCATGCTCGATGAACGGCCCGAGATCCTGGTTGAGATGCGTCCGCTTGCGCCCGCGCTGCCGGCGCACTGCGTGGTTGGCGGCCACGGTCATGTCCTGGAGCAGGCACTCCCCGCCCTCGTCGCACACCGGGCAGTCGTGGGGGTGATTCGCCATGAGCCACTCGATCACGCTCCGGCGCATACTCCAGGACGATTCGTCCAGGGTGCTCACCTTCATCCCGTCCATGGCGGGGGTGAGGCAGGCCATGCGCACGCCCTTCTGCGGGCCTTCCAGCACGGTGACGGCGCACAGGCGGCAGGCGCCCAGCGCGCCCAGGGCGCGATGCCAGCAGAAATGCGGCACACGCACGCCGGCCTCCTCGGCGGCCTGAAGGATGGTCTTTCCCTCGGCGACGGTGACGCTGCGGCCATCGATGATCAGCGTGGGCATGTCACCCCTCCCCGAGCGGGCATCGGCCCCGGCCCACGTGATCCAGCACCTCGTCCCCGAACAGACGCAGCAGGCTCTCAAGCGGTCCCATGGCCCCCTGGGCCAGGGCGCAGAAACTCAGGTTGATGCGCGGCACCTGCTCCCGCAGCCAGTCCACGTCCGCGAGCGTCCCCCGTCCGGCCTCCAGCCGGGCCAGGCAATCGCGCACCATGGGCAGGCCCTCGCGGCAGGGCGTGCAGAATCCGCAGCTTTCCCTCGCGAAGAACGAGATGAGGTTGTGGGTCACTCGCAGCATGCAGGTGCGATCGTCGAAGACGGTGACCCCGGCGGTCCCCAGGCGCGAGCCGGCCTTCTCCAGCGCGGAGAAATCCATGGGGAGGTCGAGATGGCGCACGTCGAGATACGGCGTGGAGGCTCCGCCGGGCAGACAGGCCTTGAAGCGCCGGCCGCGCCACACGCCCCCGCCCCACTTCTCGACGATCTCACGCAGCGTCGTGCCGATGGGCAGCTCGAAACACTCGGTTGCGTTGAGGTGCCCAGACAGGCCGAACAGCTTGGTGCCGGCGCCTTCTTTCACCGCAGCCAGCTCGCGGAACCACTGCGGGCCGTGGGAGACGATGTGCGGCACGCAGGCCAGCGTCTCGACGTTTTGCACGTTGGTGGGCCGGCCGAACAGGCCCTTCTGGGCGGGGAAGGGCGGGCGCAGGCGCGGATTGGGCCGCCGTCCCTCCAGGCCGTTGAGCAGCGCCGTCTCCTCGCCCAGGATGTAGCGCCCGGCGCTGCGGTGCACGTGGATCTCCAGCGAGAAGTTCGTCCCCAGGATCCGCTCTCCGAGGTAGCCCGCCTCGCGGGCCTCGGCGATGGCCCGCTCCAGGGCGCCTGCGGCGCTCTCGTAGTCGTAGCGGATGAACACCGTGGCGCGATTCGCCCCCAGAGCGTAGGCGGAGACGAGCAGGCCCTCGACGAGCTGATGCGGATCGGCCCGGAGCAGCTCCCCGTCCTTGTAGGTCCCCGGCTCCATCTCGTCGCAGTTGGCCACCAGGTACTTGTCCGGCGGCGCGTCGTGGGGAAAGAACGACCACTTCACGCCGGTGGGAAACCCCGCCCCGCCACGGCCGCGCAGTCCGGACTCGCTCACCATGCGGCGGACGTCTTCCGGGGACAGTTCGCGCAACGCCCGGCGCAGGCCGCGATAGCCGCCGCCCTGTTCGAACTCCCTCAGCGAGGCGGCGAGCCCGGGCCGGCGGTTGGCGAAGAGCACCTGCGGCGTCTTTTCGCTCATGCCCCGCCCTCCCGCCGCTCCAGCTCCAGGATCTGGTCCACCTTCTCCGGGGTGAGATGCCCGTACAGGCGCAGGTTGACGCTCATGGCCGGCGCCTGCCCGCAGGCGCCCAGACAGCAGGTGGGCAGCAGGGTGAACATGCCGTCGGACGTGGTCTGGCCGAGGGTGATGCCGAGCCGCTTCTCCAGGTGGCCCAGGATGTCCGATCCGCCCCGGGCGAAGCAACAAACCGAGTCGCAGAGATGGATGACCCGGCGCCCCACCGGCTGGCGATAGATCTTGTCGTAGAAGGTGGCCACCTCCTCCACCTCGATCGGAGGAAGGCCCAGCAGGCGCGCGGCCAGTTCCACGCCCTCGTCGCTCACCCAGCCGCGCTGGTCCTGGATGGCTCGCAGCACGTCGATCACCATCTCGCGCGGATGGGGACAGGCCCGGATGCGCTCGGCGAGATCCCGCAGGGTTTTTTCCGGGAGCAGGTCCATGGGTCACCGGTCCAGGTCGGCCAGCACGAAATCCATCGAGCCCAGGATGGCCATGAAGTCGGCCACCAGCCAGCCGCGACACAGCGTACGCAGCATCTGGATGTGCGGGAAGGAGGGCGTGCGGATGCGCAGCCGGTACGGCGAGCCCTGGCCGTCGCTTACGATGTAGTAGCCGCATTCGCCTTTGCTGGACTCGATGGGACGGTAGCACTCCCCCGGCGGGGGGCTGATGCCGCGGCTGGTGTGCAGGAAATGATGGATCAGGCTCTCGATGTCGGTGAGGCCTTCCTGGCGGAGCGGGATGCCGTAGCGGTAGTCGTCGCTCATGATGCGGCCCGGCGAAAGCTGCGCCGCGGCCTGGCGCACGATGGACAGGCTCTGGCGCATCTCGTCCAGGTGCACCTGGTAGCGGGCGAAGGTGTCCCCGCCGGAGGCGGTGCACACCCGAAAGTCGAAGCCCTCGTAGCCGGCGTAGGGCAGGCTGCGCCGAAGATCCCACGCCACGCCGCAAGCGCGCAGCACCGGGCCGGAGGCGCCCCAGTCGATGGCCTGCTCGGCGCTGATCACGCCGACGCCCTCGGTGCGGGCGCGGAAAATGGGCCCGTCGCTGAGCAACCGTTCGATGTCGTCCAGCCGCCCCGGCAGCACGCGCAGCAAGCGGTCGAGGCGCTCGGAAAAGTCATCGGGCAGGTCCTCCGGCAGGCCGCCGACGCGGAACCAGGACGGATGCATCCGCCCCCCGGTCACCGCCTCGGTGAGATCGAAGATCTCCTCGCGCGCCAGAAAGGCGTGGAACACCGGCGTCATGGCGCCCAGGTCGTTGCCCAGCGTGCCCACGAACACCAGGTGCGAGGCGATGCGGAACAACTCGCACAGCAGGACGCGCGCCACCCGGGCCCGATCCGGCACCTCCACCCCCAGCAGCGCCTCCAGCGAGTTGAGGTAGGCCAGGTTGTTGAGCACGCCCGAGAGGTAGTCGATGCGGTCGGTGTACGGGATGAACTGGTGGTAGTGCTGGCGCTCAGCGATCTTCTCCGCGCCGCGGTGGTGGTAGCCGATGTCGAAGTCCAGCGACTCGATCTGCTCGCCGTCGAGCCGGAGGATGGCCCGCAGCACCCCGTGGGTGCCGGGGTGAGTCGGACCGAGGTTGAGAATCATGAGCCCGTCGTCGGCCGGCGCCGAGCCGCCGAAGAACTCCCTCCCGTCGCGAATCACGGTGGCCGCGGCGGTTTGGAGGGTGTAGGCCGGCATGTCGGTGGCCCGGGACGGATGATCCTTGCGCAGCGGATGGCCCGTCCACGACTCGGGCATGAGCAGGCGGCGCAGGTCGGGATGGCCGGCGAAGCGCACCCCGAACATGTCGAAGACCTCTCGCTCGTACCAGTCGGCGCTGGGCCAGATGGCGGCGGCGCTGGGCGCCTCGCCTCCTTCCCGCACCGGCACTTTCAGACGCAGATACCCCGGCTGCTCGAAGGAGAGCAAGTGGTACACCAGGCTGAAGCGGTGGTCCGGCCGCTCCCGCCGCTCGCTCTCGTCGATGGCGGTGAGGTCGTCCAGCCCGCGGAAACGAGGCCGGGCCTCGCTTTTGAAGAAGCGCAGCGCCTCCGGCAGATCCTCCGGCGCCAGGGTGAAGGCCGGCCAGTCCGTCGAGGGCAGCGGCCGGACCCGGCCCTGAAAGCGCGCGCGCACCTGCTCGGCCAGGGTGGCCGGCCCGTCGGCGGTCAGCAGGCGCGGCGCCGGCGGCCGCCAGATGAGATCGTGGCGCTGGCCGAAGAAACGGGGCGGGGTGACCGAGCTCCCCCGGATGGCCGTGCCGGCATACCCGGTGCCGCGGGTGTCGCGGGTCTTGTTCACACCGTCCACGAGCGGATCGCCCTCGGTGCCCTCGGACCCGCCCGCGAGCCCGAGCACCGCCCGCGTGGGGCGCTCGTTCTTGCGCATCTTCTCGGCCAGCAGCATCAGCCCCTGGAGAAAGGCCTCGGGCCGCGGCGGACAGCCAGGCACGTACACGTCCACCGGCAGGATCTGGTTGACGCCCGGGATGACGCTGTACACGTCGTACATGCCGCCGGAATTGGCGCAGCTGCCCATGGCCATCACCCAGCGGGGGTTGGCCAGTTGCTCGTAGATGCGCAGGATGGCCGGGCCCATCTTGAAAAACGGCGTCCCCGCGATCACCATCAGGTCCGCCTGGCGCGGGCTGCCGCGCAGCACCTCGGCGCCGAAGCGCGCCAGGTCGAAGCGCGGGGTGAGGGCGGTCATCATCTCGACGAAGCAGCAGGAGAGCCCGAAGAACGCCGGCCAGGGGCTGTTGCCGCGACCCCAGTTGATGAGGTCGTCCAGGCGCCCGACCAGGATTCCGCGCGACGCGGCGGAGGAAGCGGGAAGGTCGCGCGCGCCTCTCACGACTTCGACTCCTTGGCGAGACAGCCGCGCCGGGCGGCGCGCGGTCCCCAACACAACGCTCCGGTGCGCACCAGATACCACAGCGCCAGAAACAGCACGCCGATGAAGAAGGTGATCTGCGCGAAGCCGGCCACGCCGAGCTCGCCAAAGGCCAGCGCCCAGCTCACGATGAACACGCCCTCGATGTCGAAGATCAAGAACAGGACCGCCACCAGGTAGTACGGGACGCGGTCCCCCGTCCGGACCGGCTCGCCGGGACGGATGCCGCACTCGAACGGCTCATCCTTGGACAGGGTGCGGGTGCGCCGCCCGAGAAACCGCGAGAGCGAGAGCAGCAGCGCAACCAGCAACACGCACGCCGCCGCGTACATCCCCAATGCGGCGACCTCGCTCACGCTTGTGTCCATCCGAACCTCCGCGCCATGGATCCGCGGCGGGATTCAGGACAACGTCGGTCTGGAGAGTATCCGCACTCGCCCCCGCGGTCAAGCGATTCGATCGCCCCGGAGCCAATGTACCGGCCGGCGATACAGCCCGGTGCAAAATTCCATCCCGGACCCGGCGCGCGCCGAGCGGGTTGTCCGGATTTCGGACGGTCGAGAAAAAATCCGGACAACGGCCGAGTTTTCCACAGGCGGGCGCGACCCGCAGCAACGCTCAATGACTCGAAGTTCAAAGCGTTTTCTCGATCGCCGCAACCGGCGGCCACCGTGGCATGAAACTTGTATCAAGGCCCGCCAGGAGGTGCGAAATGAAAGAATCGGATCTCTTGGGACTGCCGTTTTCGCTCCAGGCGCAACTTCGCCGCTCGGAGCGCGAGTTTCTGGAGGCGCTTTGCCACATGGGACTCGATCGCCACTCGCTGGCCGCGATGGTCGAGCGCGCCCACCACCGGCTCGAAAGACGCTCCCTCGTCTCGGGTCGCACGGACAGGAGGATTCGCCATGTCTGATTTCAACGTATCTTCGGTCGGGGGTAATTTCGATATCCTGGCCCATGGGACCGACTTCGACGACCTGGTGTTCTTGCAGTTCGTCTCTCTCATGCACCAGATCGACGTGGCCCTGGGCGAGAAGATCGCCCAGATCAAGGCCACCAACGAGCGCAAGCAGGAGATCGCCCACGAGATGGCCGCCCTCAACAAGGCCCTGGAGCGCTCCAGCGCGCGCGCCGACCACCCCAACGACCTGGTGTACGTGGAGGGGGGTCTGCAGGATCCGATCGACCCCGCCAAGGGGCGCTTCGCCACGGCCGAGGAGCAACAGGCCTACGAGCGCGAGGTGAAGGACTACCGGAACAACCCGCTGAAGAACCCGGTCTTCCCCGAGTTCGCCAAGCCGTTCGGTCCCTGCTACTCGAAGGAGCAGATCGCCGACTACGAGAACGCCCCGGTGTTTCGCCGCGGGGACGTGCAGGCGCGCATCGAGGAGCTCCAGCAAGAGCTCGACAAGTTGAGCGCCGATCAGGAGGTGAACATGGTGGATCTCCAGCGCCTGATGAACAAGCGCAGCGAGGCCACCCAGTTCACCAGCAACGTCGTGGCGCGCTCCCACGACAACGCCATGGGCATCATCGCCAACCTCAAGTGAGGCGGCCATGAGAACCGAACGGGTGTTCGACATGTGGCGGCGGGGCGAGGTCACCCTGGCCGAGCTGCGGGGCATCACTCCCGCCGAGATGGAGGCGGCGCGCGCCGCGGCCGGCAAACTCATGCAAGCCGGCGCGCTACGGGAGGCCGAGGAGATCCTGGCCGGGCTGGCGCTGTACGATCCCTTCCAGAGCGCCACCTGGCGGCTGTTGGAGGATCTCTACCGCCGCCGCGGCAACCTGGAATCGGCGCGGCTCTTTTGCGACATCGGCCGGGCCGTGGCCTGAGGGGAGGACGCCATGCGACCGATTGGCGGGACGATGGCTGCATCGGCCGGGCCGCCGCCGGGGACGCCGGACGTCTTCGCGCCGCCGGATCGGGAGAGCGATCTGGCCGCGCTCTTTTCGCGCTCGGCGAGCGCCGAGTTCGCCGCACTGAAGACCGGGGTGGCGGTGCGCTCGCGGGAGGTGCGCCAGACGCGGAAGCGCCAGTTCGAGCTGTTTCGCCAGTACCTGGCGGCGCAGGCGCGGGCGAACCGGTGGGGCTTTCTCGGCAAGGTCTTCGGAGGAGCGATGGCGGCGCTGGGGGCGATGGCGATTTTCTTTCCGCCGGCGGCGCCGCTGGCGGGCCCGCTGAGCCTCGGCGCGGCGGCGGCCTCGGGCGCCGGCCGCATTGCCAAGGGCATCGAAAATCTCCGCGGGGCCGACCACCTGTCGCGCTCGCTGCTTTCGCGGCGGGCGCACCAGGAGGCGATGGAGGCTCGCGCCGAGACCCTGCGCCAACTGGAGAGCGCCGCCCGGATCGAACAGGCCATGGGCCGCCGCCTGCGCGAGCTGGGCGAGAGCGCGTCCGATTGCCGCCGTCTGGCGGCCCTGGGGAGGGAATCATGAACGGAATCGAATCGGTCGGGATCCGGAGCGCCTCACCGCCGCCGGAGGAAGAGCATGCCGCCGGGGGCGCGCTGCGCGGCGACTTTGGGGATCTGGATATCCTGATGATCCAGAGCGCCGAGGCGCAGCGACGCGCCGGCGAGGCCATCCGCCGCGCGAACCGGGCCGAGCGCCGGCGCATGGTCGAGGCGGCGGCCCGGGCCATCGAAAATGCGGCGCTGTGGCAGCTCGCCTCGGCCGTGAGCGGATCGATCGTCTCCATCGGCACGGCCGCGCTGCCACCGCTCATGGATCTTCCCAGGCCCGCAACGATGCTGTTGCAGGCCCTGGACGCGGCCTGGTCGAAGCTGAACCCCTGCGATCTGGCCGCGGCCTTCGAGAACGCGAGCGGGAAACGCCGGGAGCTTGCCGCCACCGAGGCGGGCGAGGCGGCCCAGACGGGACAGGATCTCATCGCCGCGGCCCGCGACATCGAGCGGCGGATGATCGATCGCCTCAGCGAGCTCGAACGCACCGGCGCCGAGAGCCGCCGGGCGGCGCTCTCGCGGCGTTAGCCGGGCGGGCGGACGGGCGGATTCGCGGGAGCGGGGAGCGGCAGGGCGTCCCGTCCCAGACGCACCCCGTTTTCGCCCGCCCAGTCGAAGGCGGCCTGCAACCGCTCGCGCACCGTCGGGTGATTGCCTCCCCAGACGACCCACCAGTCCGGGGGATCGACGTCGGCCTGATTGGAGCGGGCCAGGCGGACCATCAGCGAGGCGAAGGCCACCGGATCGCGGGTGAGCTGAAGTGCCACCCGATCGGCCTTTCGTTCCTCGCGCCGGTTGAGATAGGCGCCCAGCGGCGAGACGAGATGGGTGAGCAGAAAGAGCAACACCATGCAGGCCGGCAGCGCCGCGGGATCGGCGCCGGGGAGGAGCCGCAGCCGCCGCACGCGGGGCCCGAAGATCAACGCGCACTGGATCAGCGCCAAAAAGATGATGGCCGAGGCGCCGTTGAGCATCATGTTTCGCAGCGGATGGCCCTGCAACTCGTGGCCCACTTCGTGGGCCACCGCCACCTCGATCTCCCGTTCGGAAAAGCCGCGGATCAGGTTGTCCGACAGCACCACCGACAGCGTGGGTCCCTGGCCCATCAGGTAGCCGCCGGCCCGCAGGGTGCGCTTGGAGCTGTCCACCACGAGCACCCGGGGCGGATCCAGCCCGGCCCGGGTGACCAAGGCGCGGATGCGCGAGCGCAGGCTGGACTCGGGCAGGGGCGCATACTCGTTGTACAGCCGGGCGCGCACGGGCGAGGTCATGCTCCACAGCAAAAGCGCGCCGGTCACCGCCGCCGACAGCCACAGCCACCAGCTGCGCCGCAGGCGCCGGGCCAGGCCGAACAGGCCGTACCCCAGCAGCATGCCAAAGAGCGCCAGCATGGCCTGGGAGCGGAACCACTCCAGCCACCAGCGCAGCAGGCCGATGGTGGCCAGCCCGCGCGCGTGCTCGCGCACGAAGCCGAGGAAAAAATCCAGCGGCAGGCACATCAGGTTCCAGCTCAAGAAGAATACCGCCGGGTAGAAGGCATCGACCAGCCACTGGCTCTCCCCCGCCGGCGCCGGGAAGCGCGGGTCGCGTCCCTGGGAAAAACGCCGCAGCGCCACCGCCAGCCGCCGCAACACGCCGGCGCGCTCGCCCAGGCGGGCGAGAAGGCGCGAACCCTCCACCCGCGCCGCGGCCTTCTGGCACAGCTCGAAGATGTGCCGGTGGAGCCCCCCCAGGCAGAGCACGAGCAAGAACAGCACCCGCAGGCCGAGCGAGGTGAAGGTGATGCCCTGGCTGATGGCGCGCTCCGCGGCCCAGGCCGACATTTCCTCGGCGGAGAAGAACCACGAGAGATCCATGAACGCCTCAGGGAGCGGCCGCGCCGCTGGGCGGCGCGGGATCCGGCGCGGGAGCGGGCGGCGCCGGCTGCGGCTCCGGACCGCCCTCGCCCGATCCCGGCCCCGGGGCCGGCACGCGGTCGTCCGGCAGCGCCCGCAGCACCTCGGCCTCGATCCGCTCCATCTCGGCGCGCGCCCGGCGGGTCCACTCGGTGTCCAGCCGCGTTCGCTCGGACAGCTGGACGGTCATCTCGAACAGCCGGGCGGCCTTGCGCAACAAGACCAGCAGGCGCTTGCGCAACAGCTCGCGGTACACCCCGGCCTCCTCGGCGGAGAGGTCGGCGGGCGCGGGCACCGCCTCCAAGTCGCGGTGGAGGTCGACGTAGAGCCGCCCGATGCGGTAGCCGGCCTCGATGGCCCACTCGGCATCGCCGTGGCGCATGCAGCGCAGGAATGCCGACTGCGCGTCGAGCAGCCAGCGGGCCTTCACCTCCAGATCCTGCTCCAGCACCTCCTCCGGCAGGCGCAGCGGAGCGAGCCGGAAGCGCCGCTCGACCTGTTCGGCCAGGCGAAATTCGGCGCGGGCCGCCAGCGCCGGATCGAGGTATTCCTCCCGCTCGTGGGCGCGGTAGAGCCGCAGCGCCGAACGGAAAGAATGCTCGGCCTGAAGCGGGTCGCTCGGGCCGAGCAGCTCGCCGCGCAGGGTCCAGGCCTCGATGCGATCGTCCGCGCCGACGCCGGGCCGCTGCAGCAGCCGGTCCAGCAGCGCCACGGCCTCCCCGGTTCGATTCAGCGCCCGAAGACAGCCCGCCTCGCGAAACGCCGCGTCCACGAAATCGCGCGCCTCCGGCCGGCCGAGGGTGATGCGCCGGTAGGCCTCCACCGCCTCGGCGGGGCGGCCCATCTCCTCCAGGGTCCGGCCCAGGGCGAAGGCCGCCGCCGAGAGATGGCGCGAATCCGGGAACTGCTCGAGCAGCCGGCGCAAAAACGGCGCCGCCTCGGGGTATTGCCCGGCCGCCATGCGCGCCAGGCCCTGCTTGAGCAAGGACTGGGCATCGAGCTCGCTCAGGCCCAGCTCGGCGTCGGGCTGTCCCAGCAGCACGGTGGGCTCGAGCCAGATCTCGCGCGCGGCGCCGTCGGGCCGGGCCGCCTTTCGCGCGGGACAACCCGCGGCGAGCAGCGAAAACAGACTCCAGAGCAGGGCCAGTCTCTTCATGCGCGTACCGACTCTTTCGAACCGCCCGGGTTCCTGCTCGAGGTTCGCACGCGCCGGGCGCGAAGGCAACGCCCCGCCTCAGCCGGACGCCGGCCTGCCCAGCACCTGCACCCACACCTGCCTCGTCCGCGGACCGTCGAACTCGCAAAAGAACACGGCCTGCCAGCGGCCCAGGACCAACCGCCCGGCCGAGACCGGCAGCAGGCAGGAGCAGCCGACCAGGCTGCTCTTCGCGTGCGCGTCGCTGTTGCCCTCCGCGTGGCGGAATTTCGCGCCGGCCGGGATCAGGCGGGCCAGGGCATCCCGCACGTCGGCGGGCACGTCGGGATCGGCGTTTTCGTTGACGGTGACCGCGGCGGTGGTGTGGGGACAGAAGACCAGGCACATCCCCTCGCGCACGCCGGACTCGCCCACCACTCGTTCGATCTCGCCCGTGACGTCGATCCACGCTTCCCGGCGCGGGGTTTGCAGCGAAATCGTTTTCATCACGCCTCCGCGAAAGCGCGCTGCAGCGCGCGGCACAGCCGGGCCAGACCGGCCAGATCGACGATCTCGCCCGGGATGGCGGGCACCCGGACCAACGTGGCGCCGGCCGGCAAACCTTCCCGCAGTCGCGCCAGCGCCGCCTGCTCCCCCTCGGCGATGGCCGCGAGGAAGGAAAGCACCCGCTCGGCCCCGGCGCGCGCCGCCGGATCGAGCGCGGCATCGCCGAGCCGATCCGCCCGCGGGGTCAGCAGGTTCGCCACCACCGCCTCCGGCCGCCGGGCCCGGCGGGTCACCGCGGCCCACAGGGACAGGGCGTCTCTCACCGGCCCCTCACCGGCGCGGGTGACGAGCACGGAGCCGCACTCCTCGGACTGGAGCAGCGCGCGCAGCTCGGCGGCCCGCTCCCGCACCCGGGGCAGCAGCACGCTTCCCAGCTCGAGAAATCCCCCCAGTTCCTCCAGAAACGCCGCGCCGGTGAATCGCGCCAGCGTCCGGGCGATGTACCCCGAGGCCCACCCGGTCAGGCGCAGCGCGCGCCGGGCCAGACCCAGCGGCGCCAGCCACGAAAGCGCATCGGCGTCCAGCGCCGCCAGCACCCGCTCGGCGGCGTCCAGAAAATCGAGCCCGTGCTCCGCCGGCGGCGTGTCCAGAATCACCAGATCGTGGCGGCCGGCGCGAAATAGGGCCAGGATCTCCGCCAGCGCCGCGTACTCCCGCGAGCCGGCCAGATCCTCGGACAGGCGGACAAAGAACGGATGCGTCAGCAACCGGCGCCGCGTCTCGAGGTCGGGCACCTCCCGCGCCAGCAGATCGATCCAGCTCCGGCGGGGATCGAACACGGCGGCCTCGAGCGGCGCCGCCGCGGCCACCGCCGCCGCGCGCAACTCCTCGGGAGAGAAGACCCGTTCGCCCGCGACCAGGCGCAGCGCCTCGGCCAGGCGCCGCGCCGGGTCCAGGGTGAGCACCAGCGCGCGCCGCCCGCGCTCGGCCGCGAGCAAGCCCAATGCCGCCGCCAGCGACGTCTTGCCGGCGCCGCCCGGGCCGAGCACGAACAGCAACCGTCGGGAGAGCAGCCGATCCAGGGTCATGGCGGCGCTCCGCCGGCGAAACGGGGCGCAAGCGCGCGAATGCGATCCGCGGGCTGTTCCCCGAAGGTTCGGGAGCGGCCCTCGGCCGGACGCAGCCGGGCCAGCTCGCGCCGCTGGCGGGAGAGCCGCTCGCGAAAGTACGCCAGCGCCTGCCGCGCCGGATCGTCCGGGGCAAAAGCGAGCCGCGCCAGCGCCGCCTCGGCCGGCGCGTCCAGATCCTCCGGCAGCAGGCGGTTGAGCAGCCACAACCCGTCGGGGAGCTCCGCCCGCCGCAGGCGCTCGTCCAGCTCCAGGCTTTCGGAGACGGGCAACTCTTCCGCCAGGGTGACTCGATGCAGCGCGGTCCGGCGCGGATCCGACAACCACTCGTGGATCCAGCGCGCCCCGTCGCGCAGCGGCCCGGCCGGCGCGGTCTGAAGGATGGTGCGCGGAGACTCCAGCATGAGCAGCGCGGGCCCGGTGGAGGGCGCGTCCAGGATCACCACCTCGGCCGGGCCCTGCTCGGCCAGGTGGCACAGGTGGCCCAACATCAGGATCTCGGCCAGCGCCGGCACCGCCGCGAGAAAATGCCGCACCCGCGGCGATTCGAACACCGCCCGCGCCACCGCCCGAAACCGCAGCCGCAGACCGGCGTAGGTCGAGAGGGCCAGGCCCGGGGACAGGCCCATCCAGTCGATGCCGGGTGCGAGCGCCACCGGCCCCGGAGACGACGCCTCCCGGCCGAACAAGGGCGGGAGCGCCCGCTGCGATCGCATCTCGCACAGCAGCACTCGGCGGCCGCGGCCGGAAAGGTACAGCCCGAGGGCGGCGCTGAGGGTGCTGCGGCCCACGCCTCCCTTGCCCAGCAGAAGCTGCAGCCTCCGCTCCAGCGGCGGGACGGAGGAAGCATCGTTTGACAGCGCCATGACGGCACAGCATTATACCGGTGCTCGCGAATAGACAAGGACAAGGACGTGCCCATGCGCCGCATCGCCTTCGTCAACGAAAAGGGCGGAAGCTGCAAGACCACCCTCTCCGTGAACGTGGCCGCCTGGCTGGCCCGCCGCGGCAAGCGGGTGTTGCTGCTGGACCTCGATCCCCAGGGCCAGGCGGGCAAGAGCCTGGGTCTGTACGTGCGCGACATGGCGCCCAACGTCTTTCACCTGATGATGGATCCCGCCTGCGAACTCGGGCAGGTCATCCGCCCCACCCCGGTCGCGAACCTCGAGGTGGTGGTGTCCAACAAGGCGCTGGCGGACTTTCCCGTGGAGGCCGCCGCCCTGCCCGACCGCGAGCGCCGGCTCGAACAGAAGCTGGCCGGCCTCGGCGGATACGACTACCTGATCTTCGACTCGCCGCCCTCGCTGGGCCTGCTCACGGTCAACGTCATGCTGGCGGCCCGCGAGATCGTGGTGCCGGTGAACCTCACCTACTTCGCCCTGGACGGCTGCGCCGAGATCGTCGAGACCGTGGACCGGATCCGGCAGCGCTTCGGCAAGAGCGATCTGGAGATCGTCCTGGTGGTGCCCACGCTGTACCGCGCCACCAAATTGGCCGACGAGATCATCGAGAAGCTCCGGGCGCATTTCCCCGGCCGCACCGCGCGCACGGTGATCGGCTACAACGTCAAGATCGACGAGGCCCAGAGCCACGGGAAGACCATCTGGGAATACGCCGGCTGGTCGCGCGGGGCGCAGATGATCGAGGCCCTGGCCCGCGAGATCGAACGGCTGCCCGGCGGCAGGGCCTGACCCCGCGGCGCCTCCGCCCGGGCCCGTCCCGGACGCGGACGAACCCGGCCTCACTCCGTCTTGAGGCGGTTTTCCAGCTCCTCGATGCGGCGGCGCAGGCCGGCCAGCTCCCGGCGCAAGCCGGCCTTGCCGCCGTCCAGTACGTTGTGGATGCGCTCGTCGATGCGGCGCTGCAAGTCGTCGAGGGCCCGGTGGGCGCCCTGGAAGAACTCCCGCACCGAGCGGGCCTTTTCCTCCATGCTCGACTCGGAGCGGCGCACCAGCTCGTCCATCTTTCGCTCGGCGCCCTCGCGCAGCGACTGGACCGGCTCGCGCACGCGCTTCTGGATGAACTCGGAGATGGCGGCGCCGCTGGTGCGCAGGATCTCCTGGAGCGCCCCGAGCGGCATGCGGGTGGTGTGTTTCTTTTGCTCCTCGTAGAGGATCTGCGCCAGGGTGACCTCGGTGAGATCGTCGCCGGTGCGGTTGTCGACGATGCTGACCTCTTGCCCGGACTTCACCAGGGCGGAAATCTCCTCCAGGGTGACGTAACGACTCTCCTGGGTGTCGTAGAGCTTGCGGTTGGAATAGCGCTTGATGACGCGGGGACCGGATACGGTGTTCTCGCTCATGCGCGAATCCCTACCGCCGATCGGCGCGCGGTGTCAAGGCGCTCTTGCCGCGAACGCCGATTCGCACGGTTTGCAAGAGATCGATTCGGCTTCGTTCTTCGCGAGGGACGGAGAGAAGGCTCGGGGTCGCTTGAACCGGCCGCTTCTTTGGGCTATGGTGCCCCGCGCGACGGGGCGTAGCGCAGCCTGGTAGCGCACCTGCCTTGGGCGCAGGTGGTCGCCGGTTCAAATCCGGCCGCCCCGATATTCCTTGCCGAGGGCCCGATGCCGGGAACTGTGCCAGCCACGCCGCGGCTCCACCGGCTCCTGGTGCTGGCGACCGCGGCGTTGCTGTGCGCGCTGCGCCTGCTGCCGTACCGGGTCCAGGAACACCGCTGCCCCTCGGGGACGGAGTTTCTGGGCATTGCCTACTCCACCGAGGACGGCCTGCAGTACGCCGATTTCGTGGCCCAGGCGCGGGAGGGGCGCTTTTTCTTTTCCGATCGTTTTACCCTCGAGGCGGAAGACCCGCGCCTGGTCATCCTGCCGCTCTACCTGGTCGGGCGGGCGGCGGATGGGCTGGGTCTTTCGGTCAGCGCCGCCTGGCTCGGCTTCCACGCCCTGGCCATCCTGGCCTTCTTCCCTCTCCTCTTCTGGTTCCTGAAATTCTTCTTTGCGGACCCCCGGGCGCGCCTGGGGGCGTTTTTCTTCCTCGTCTTCGCCGGCGGACTGGACGGCTGGGTGGCGCTGTTTCACAACGCGCTGCCGGCGGCGTGGGAAGCGCAATTGCAAAAGGATCTGTGGCCGGTGCTGGGCTGGACGCCCTTCATGACCAGCTACAACCCGCTCTATCTGGCCGGGTGGTGCGGGCTTCTGCTCTGGCTGCGCCTGGCGCTGGCGGCCGAGACGAGGCCGGGACTGTGGCTCCCGGCCGGACTGCTCCTTACGCCCCTCTATCTTTGGCACGCCTACGACGCGGTGGTGGCGGCGGGCGCGGCGTTCGGGGCGGCGCTGGCGCCGCTGCTCGTTCGCCTCGAAGCCCGCGAGACCGGCCGGTGTCTGCTCCATCGCCTCGCGATGCTCCCGGGCCTCGCCCTGACGGCGGCGCTCCACGCCTGGCAGCTCGGCGATCCGCTGTTCGCCCGTCTCGTCGAGCAATCGAACAGCCATCTCTTCGTCTCGCCGCTCTTGTGGCTGCTCGGGTTCGGCGCGGTGCTGCCGCTGGCCGTCCATGGTGCGCGCCGCCTGGCCGTGGACGACGGTGTGGCGCGGCTTTTGTTCGGCTGGCTGGGCGCCGCCAGCGCGCTGTCTTTTCTTCCAGTGTACGAGGGACGGCACTTCTTGTATTTCGTCAGCCTGCCCCTGTACCTGCTGGCGTACCCGGCGCTGGGCGCGCTGCGCGCGCGCCTGTGGCCGAACGCGAGCCGCTTTCTGCTCGGCGCGGCCGCGGTATTGATCCTGGGCAACTCCTTCGCGCGCAATGCGATCTACGATCTGCGGAGGGACAACGAGCGCGCCTGCGTCCGGCCCGAGGAACTCGCGGCCGCCGCGGCCCTGGAACAACTCCCCGAAGGCGGCGTGCTCTGCTCGCGCGAGACCGGCAACTGGCTGCCGCACCGCAGCGGGCGGCGCGCGGCCATGGGACACTGGTTCATGACCGAAAGTCTTTTTGGCAAACGCGAGGCGTTCGCGCGCCTCCTCTCGTCCGGCACGCCGCCCGCGGAGAGGGACGCCATCTTGCGGGCCTTCGGCGCCCGATACCTCTTCTACGGCCCGCGGGAGCGCGCCCTGGGACCGCCGCCGCGGACGGAGGCCGTGGTGCTGGAGCCGGTGTTCGCCCGCGGCGCGGTGACGATCTATCGTGTGGGCCTGTAAGTTCTTTTTTCGGAGGAGCCCATGGAAATCGAGACAGCGCGTTGGATCGAGATCGGCATCACGGCAGGCGGCCTGGCCCTGTGGGCCGCGGCCCTGGGGTTCACCCTGCGCTCCCTGCGCGAACCCGCGATGCCCGACCCGGAGAACCCCGAACGCTCCCTGCCGCTGCCCGCAGATACCCTGGCGGGCAGGGTGGAGGCGGCGGGCCGCGCCGACGAGCTTGCGCCCCAGCTCATCGAGGTGTTTGCCCGCAAGCTGACGGGCGGCGGAAAATTCGATCTCGTGGAGCGGGGGCGCAGCCATTTCGAATTCACCACGGAAGGCGGGTTCGGTCCCCGCTTCGCATCCGGTCGGGTCGAGCTGCGTCCCCTCGGCGCGGAGCGGACGGAGGCGTTCTATCGGGTCCGTCTGGCGGGCGCCGGAGGTGCGCGTGTCATGGCCTGGCTGTTTCTTGCGCTGGGATTGACCGCCATCGTCTGCGGCGCCTGGCTCATCCTGACCCAGGTGGCGGTCCATCCCAACCCCGCAGTGCGAAAGCAGGTGTTCCAGGGCTTCCAGATCGTGCACTTCTTGTGGCCGCCGTTCTTGTTCGCCGGCCGATACCGGCGCCTGCGGCAGTTCGCCCGCAGCAGCATCGAGGGGGCGATCCACAACCTGCGCTTCCTGGCGGCGCCCCGCGGTTGACGCGGGCCGGCGCGATGCCGCGTTGACTTTCGGCGACTTCCGGGGCACGCTGCCGGCATGTCGCTCGCCGAGTTCCTGTCCTCCGTGCCGGGGTTTTCGGAAATCCCCGCCGCCGACATGGCGGAGGTGGCCGCCATCTGCGGCGTGCGCCGCTTCGCCGCCGGCGAGGCCCTCATGCGCCAGGGAGAGGCCGGCAATTGCATGTTCCTCATCCGCCAGGGCCGGGTGCGCGTGGTCAAGAAGGACGACCGCGGCGTTGAGACGGCCTCGTTCCGCCTCGGCCCGCGCGAGCCGGTGGGCGAGATGGCCCTGCTCACCGGCGAGCCGCGATCGGCCGATGTCGTCGCCGAGGAGCCGGTCGAGGCGGTGGAGGTCCGGCGCGAGGCGTTTGCGGCCCTCATTCTGGAATACCCGCCGGTGGGAGCGTTCCTCACCGAGCTCCTCGGCCGCCGGCTCGAGGAGGGCGGCGGCATCACCCGCGTGGGGAAGTACCGCCTGCTGGGCAAGCTGGGCCGGGGCGGCACGGGCCAGGTGTTCGAGGCCGTCCACCCATCGTTGGGCCGCACCGTGGCCATCAAGATGCTGTCGCACGCGCTGGCCATGCGGCCGGGCTTCCGCGAGCATTTTCTGGAAGAAGCGCGCACCATCGCGAGCCTGAGCCACCCCAACATCGTGACCATCTACGACACCGAGGCGGCCTACGCCACCCTGTTCCTGGTCATGGAACGCCTGCCCGGCGGAGACCTGTCCCGCATCATGCGCGAGAGCGGCCGCCTGCCGCCGCCGCGGGCCGCCGTCATCCTGGCCCAGGTGGCCGAGGCGCTCCACCACGCGCACGAGCAGGGCTTCGTCCACCGCGACGTCAAACCCGCCAACGTGGCCGCGTGCGGCGGCGACCGTTTCAAGCTGATGGACTTCGGGCTGGCGCGCCCCGTTCCGGTCGGCGGCGCCGGAGAGCGGCCCCGCACCGTGGACGGAACGCCCCACTACATCGCCCCCGAAACCGCGCTGGGCAAGGCCGTGGACGGGCGGGCGGACATCTACTCGCTGGGCGTGGTGGCCTTCGAGATGCTGGCCGGCCGGCTTCCCTTCGAGCGCGACAGCGTGCAACAGATGCTGCGGGCGCACGCGCTGGAGGAGCCGCCGGACATCGCCGCGCTGGCGCCCGACACTCCCGCGCCGCTGGTCGAGTTCGTGCGCGGGACGCTGATCAAGGATCCCACCCGCCGCCTGACATCCTGGGAGCGGATCCGAGCCTTGCTGGCGCCGCCCCAGCCCATCTCCATCGACACCCGCCGGGAAGAGCTGCTGCGGCTGCGCTTCGCGCCGAAGAAGCAAGCCGCGGTCGAGCGCCTGCTCGGCGCCCTGGCGGACGATGTGCGCGCGCTGGGCGGGGAGCTCTCGCGGGCGCGTTTCGAGGACGGACCCGGGAGGCGCCATGAGCCGTGACGAGTCGGACAACCTCACCTCCACGCTGGTGGGCATGGAGCCGGTGGCCGAGGAAGAACCGGCGCCGGAGAGCACGCCGCTGAAGCCGGCCCCCAAGCTCCAGCCGGTGCGCCGGCCGCGCCAGCCGGACGAGCCGGCCTTTCTGCCCGAGCCGCCCCACACCCTGGCGGCCACGGGCCTCTCGGCCACCATGATCGAGGAGCTGGTCCTCAAACACATCTTCCAGTCCGGGGAACTTCGCGGAGCGGAGCTGGCCCGGCGGGTGTGCCTGCCCTCGGCCCTGGTGGAGGAAGTGACCGAGAAGCTTCGCCGGGCGAAGCACCTGGACATCAAGGGTTCCGGCGGCACCGGCCTGGGCCGCTCGCAGATGATCTACGTGCTCACCGAAGCCGGGCACCGGGCCTGCGCCATGGCCCTGGAGCGCGATCGCTACGTCGGACCGGCCCCGGTGCCGCTGCGATACTACTTGCAGGCGCTGGCCGCCCAGAGCATCCGCGGCAACCGCCTGCGGCGCGAAGATCTGGAGCCGCACTTTCGCGAGCTGGTGCTGCCCGACGCGGTGTTCGACGCCATCGGCCCGGCCATGAACTCGGGCAAGGCGCTGTTCTTCTACGGCCCTCCCGGCAACGGCAAGACCGCCATCTGCCAGCGCATGACCGAGTGCTTCGGCGGAGACGTGTTCGTGCCCCACGCGGTGCAGGTGGACGATTTCGTGATCAAGGTCTTCGACGATACGCTGCACCGCCGCGCCGAGGATCCCGCGGGTCGGGCCCTGGACGAACGCTGGGTGAGATGCCGCCGGCCCATGGCCACGGTCGGCGGGGAGCTGGTGCTCTCCGACCTGGACCTGCGCTACTCCCCCGAAGTGCGCTACTACGAGGCCCCGGTGCAGATGAAGGCCAACAACGGCATGCTGCTCATCGACGACTTCGGCCGGCAGAAGGTCTCGCCCAAGGATCTGCTCAACCGCTGGATCGTCCCGCTGGAGAGCGAGGTCGACTTCCTCACCCTGCACACCGGCAAGAAGCTCCAGATGCCCTTCGACGTGTTCGTGGTGTTCTCGACCAACCTGGACCCGCGCGACCTGGTGGACGCGGCCTTCTTGCGCCGGGTGCGCTACAAGCTGGGGGTGAACCGTCCCGACGAGGCGCAGTACCTGGCCATCTGCCGGGCCGAGTGCCAGAAGAAAAACATCCCCTTCGAGCCCTCCGCCGTGGCCTACCTGATCGAACACCACTACCGCCGCGCCCAGCGTCCCTTCAACGCCTGCGAGCCGCGCGATCTGCTGGCCCAGGTGATCGATCTGTGCGCCTATCGCGGCATCGAGCCGCAGCTCACCCCGGAGATCCTGGATCGGGTGGCGGCCAATTATTTTGTGCGTTTCGACGAGGGGGCGTAGAGCGGGCCCTCGAGAGAGGCGCGCCACTCGTTTTCCAGCGTGGTGCCCGGAACGCCGAACACACCACCCAGCGCCTGCTCCCACGTCGTCCGCTGGCGCAGCACGGACAGCAGCACGTTGAGCCTCGCGGCACCGAAGCGCTCGACGAGCCAGCGCACCCAGTGTTCCGAGACCAGGTCGAGGATGCCGACGATCTCCGGCTCGTTCCAGTACTCGACGAAGGCGAGCTCCAGATCGCGCAGGCGCAGCGGCACCCGGCCCAGGCGGACGAGCTCGCGCAGCCGGCCCTCGCGTTCATCGCTCCATTCGCGGGCCACCCAGCCGGCCATTCCCTGCTCCAGCCAGCGCGGCGCGTAACCGAACGAAGCCTCTTGCACGCCGCGGACGGCCAGGGCGGCCAGCAGCTCGTCCGTCCATTCCCGCCGGTTTCGGCGCGGATCGGCCACGAGCATCACCCGCCCCAGCGCGCCGCCGAATCCGATCTGCGAGCGGCGGCCCGGGTGCATCCGCTCCAGCAGGTCGCGCCGGTTGGCGAACAGCGCCAGGTGGAGCGGCCTGCGCGGCCGCTGCTCCAACCGAGCCGCCAGCAGGGCCCAGGCCCTCTCCAGCACGGAGGCGAACTGTTCCGTGTCCAAACCGGCGGCGGCGACCAGGCGGGCATCCAGTGAACCGATGACAAGCCGCATGCACCGCATTTCCTTCTCGCTCCCGTCCAGCTCCGCCAGCCGCTCCTGGATCTCGTTGTCGCTATACCCGCCGGCCGGAGCGGCCAGCGCTTCGCGGAAGCTTTGCGCCGCCTCGTCGAATCGCTGCAGGCGGAACCAAAGCTCGCCCATTTCCACCGCCCGGTCCCGCGCCGTCGGCAAGTCCCGGATGCGCTCGAATTCCCGCTCCAGGCGCTCTCGTCGCTCCGCGGCCAGCCGGCGCAGGCGCTCGGCCTGCTCCGCGAAAGCCGGATTGTCCTTGAGCGCCCGCTCGATGAGCCTCGCGGCGCCGTCGAAGCGCGCCAGGTTGATCTCCTCGAGCACCAGGCCGTAATCGACGCCGCCCAGGAGCCGTTCGATCTCCTGCCCCATGCCGAGCAGCGTCAGGCGCACGCCCACCGGCTCGCGGCCCTGCTCGAGACGCGACCGCACCCGGCTCCGCGCATCCAGCAACCAGCGGCGGGCCTCGGCCCAATCGCCGACGACGATGAGCAACTGCGCCAGGTCCTTGCGCGGCGCGGGATCGCGGGGATCGAGCTGGGCGGCGAGCTCGAGATCCTCCTCGGCCGAAAGCAGCCACCGCCCCGCCTCCGGGCTCTGTCCGGTGAGCGTCGCGAACAAAAGCAGCGCCGTGCGCAAAGAGCCCAGCGCCAGCTGGACGCCGCTGCTGGCCGATTTTCGCGCGGCGGCCGCGGCGAGGTCTTGCTCCGCCTGGCGCAGCAGCGACTCGGCCGCGCCGTAGGAAGCCCTTTCCACCGCGCGGTAGGAGGCGGCCTGCGCAAACTGCGCCCGCGCCATGAGCAGATCCGGATCCTCCGGATAGAGCTCCCGGCCGTGGCGCAGGGCTTCCTCGGCCCGCTGGAGATCGCCCGCGCCCAGATGGGCGCCCACCAGCAGCGCCCAGCGCTTGGCGTTGCCCGGCGAGTCTTCCATCAGCGCGCCCAGGGCCGAGATGGCCGCGCGGTGTCGCTGGAAGAACATCTGTCCCGCGGCCACCTCCTGGAGCATGGCGCGCACCGACGCCGAGAAGTCGGGCCCCAGCGGCTCGTCGCGGGTCGGGCCCAGCATCCCGATGAGCCCGTGCGCCGCCGCGTCCAGCCGGCCCTGTTCGAACGCCTTGGCGCAGGCCGAAAACAACCCGCGCAACATGCGCTGCCGCTCGTCCGGGGTGGCCGAGGGCAGATCCTCCAGGACGTCGAGGAAAAGCTCGATGGCTGGCTCGATGCGCCCGGCCTGGAGTTCCCGCTCCGCCGCCGCCAGGCCGGGAAGCGCCGCCCCAGCGGCCAGAGGCCAGACGATGACGAGCGAGACCAACGCGACGCGCATGGTCGGAGCATAGCAGAGCCCCGTGCCCGCGGCCAAAATAATCCGCGTTTTTCGCCGCAGGAAACCGCGGTGACGCCTCGGGGATATTGGGTCAGGGGGCCGGCCGGCGGAGAAGCTGATCGATGGCTTTCATGTCGGCCTCGATCTCCTGCTGCAGCCCGCTGCGCTCGGAACGGATCTGGCGCAGTTCGGCCTCCAGCGCGCTCAGCGACTCGGCCGGATTGTCTTTCTGCCGCGCCAGGATGTCTTCGATGCGCCGGTCCAGCTCGCGGGCCAGGGCGCGCAACTCCTCGAGCTGGTCGAGCAGCGCGGCAAAGCGCTCGCGCACTCCGCGGATGCGCTCCGGATCGACGCAGGTCAGGCGGAGCTTCGCCTGGCGACGGTTGCCCACGCCGTCCTCGGCGACGATCTCCACCTCGCGCTCGCCGAAGGCGAGCCGGATCTCCCCCTCGAACAACTCTCCTCCGACCTCGGACAACGCCTCGCCGTTCACCCTCACCATCGCGCCCGCTTCCGAGCGAACCTTGAACTTGACGCTGGGTTCGAGCAGGTAGCTACGGTCTGCGGGCGAGAGAACCAGAAGCGGCGGCGGCGTGGTGTCGCGGACGGCATACACCGGCACCAGAGCATCCTTGGAAGGCACATCGAGGGAACGCGGCGGCCTCTGCGGCGATAGCGGTTGCAGGGGAGGCTCCGGCGGCGGCTCCAAAGCTCCAACCTCGGGGGAAGACCCGGCGTCGGGAGACGGCGCGGCGGGCTGAAACTCGGGCGGGTACTTTGGCGCCGCGACCGGCGTGGGGGCGGGCGGCGCCGGGACATCGACCGCGGAGCCCGCCAGGCGATCCAGCACGAGCGCGGTAATGCCGGCCACGGCCAGCAACCCGACCACCCACAGAATCTTCCGGCCCATGGCGCGATTCTCCCGTCGCCACGCTATCCGATGTTGCCGCGCCGGATCAAGCTGGCGCGCCGGCGCGCAAATCCGCCCGCGGCAGCGGTCGGGCTTGCGCGCGCCGCCATTGCGCAAACCAGGCCGGCCGGCTTTTTCGCTCCGCGCGCACGGATTGTTGATTGCGGCGGCCAGACAACGCGGCCGAGGAATGCTCTCGAAAGGGAAAGGTTCGCCACCCGGCGGGGCGGGCGGTTCGTGCGGGATGCCCGAGCGAAGGCAACTCAGGCGGAGGGCGGCGGGGCCTTGGGCTCCTGCTCCTTGAGCGCGCGGCGCAGGATCTTGCCCGCGGTGCCCTTGGGGATCTCGTCGCGGAACTCGACGATGCGCGGGTACTTGTAGGCGGCCATGTTCTGCTTGGCCCACTCGATAATGTCCTTCTCGGTGACCTTGCCCTTGCTCTCGGGCTTGAGCGCCACGAAGGCCTTGATCTCCTCGCCCGAGTCCTTGTCCGGAACGCCGATCACCGCGCACTCGAGCACGTGGGGATTCTTGTAGAGATAGTCCTCCACCTCTCGCGGGAACACCGAGTAGCCGCTGCGCTTGATCATGTCCTTTTTGCGGTCCACGATGACGAAGTAGCCCTCGTCGTCCATGAAGCCCAGGTCGCCGGTGTAGAGCCAGCCGTCGCGGATGACCAGCTTGTTTTCATCATCTCGTTTGTAGTAGCCCTTCATCACCTGCGGGCCCTTGACGCACAGCTCGCCCACCTCGTTGGTCTTCATCTCCTTGGTGCCGGTCTCCGAGTCCATGATCTTGGAGTCGGTGTCGGGCACCGGCAGGCCGATGGTGCCGTTCTTGCGGCGGCCGTAGAGAGGATTGGCGTGGGTGACCGGGGAGGCCTCGGTGAGCCCGTACCCCTCGATCAGCTTGGCGCCCGAGAGCTCCTCGAAGCGCTTCTGGATCTCCTGCGGCAGCGGGCCGGCGCCGGAGATGCAGGCGCGGATGGAGCGCAGGTCGTAGTTCTTCACCTCGGGGAAGTTGTTGATGGCGTTGTACAGCGCCGCCACGCCGGGGAAGAGCGTGCCCTTGTACTTCTGGATGGCACCGAGCAGATCGCCCCACTCGGGAAGCTTGGGGAAGAGCAGCATGGCCGCGCCGTTCACCAGGGAGAGGTTCATGACCGTGGTCATGGCATAGATGTGGAACAGCGGCAGCACGCCGACGATGATGTCCTCACCCGGACGGCTCTGGGTGTCCCAGGCGGCCGTCTGCTTGGCGTTCGCGATGAGGTTCAGGTGGGTGAGCATGGCGCCCTTGGGAGAGCCCGTGGTCCCGCCGGTGTATTGCAGCACTGCCAGGTCGTTTTCCACGTCGATGTCCACCTTGGGCGGGTTGGGCGGCGTGCGCAGCAGATCCATGAAGTTGATCGTGTCGGGCGGCATGGGGGCGGAGGGCACTTTGCCCAGAAGTTTTCCCAAAAAGCGCTTGAGACCGGGCAGGAAGTCGGCGATGTTGCAGCCGATGACCTTCTCGATGCGGGTCTTGGGCAGGGCGCGGGCGCACTCTTCCCACACCACGTCCATGACGATCAGAATCTTGGCCTCCGAGTCGGAGAACTGGTGCTCGATCTCCGCCGCCTTGTAGAGCGGGTTGTTGGCGGTTACGATGGCACCGAGCTTCATGGCCGCGAAGTAGGCGATCACATAATGAACGCTGTTGGGTAAACGCAGGCCGACGACGTCGCCCTTGCGGATTCCGAGCTCGTGCAGGGCGGTGGCGAAGGAGTCCACGTAGCGCTTGAGCTGGGCGAAGGTCACCTTGGTGTCCAGGAAGATGACCGCCGTCTTGTCCGGGTATTTGGCGGCGGTTTCGTCAAACAGCTCGCCCAGGCCCTTTTTGGGATAATCGATATGTTGCGGCACTCCCTCCGGCCAGAATTTAAACCACGGTCTGTCCTTGATCTCGGTCATTGAGTCTCCCTTCCTGGCGCTCGCAGCGCCAATCCCTGCTGACAATTGCACGTTCGGGGGAAAATCCCCTCCATGAATTTCGCATGGTAGCAACATTCTCCGGGTCCCTGTCAATCGAAACTTCACACCAGGCACACCAGGGACAGCCCCCTTTCTTTTGTTTTTCTTGGGAAATTTTCAAAGCGCGATTTTTTGTGTCCGGTTTTGCGCTCGACGGCGGGCGATTTTTTACAAGGTCAGGCCCAAAAGAGCCCGCG
>Ga0209381_1000992_pt1 | contig 53157 bp, 41 predicted proteins | sample DewCreD2012metaG_FD_184111 | JGI IMG/M metagenome (GOLD analysis project Ga0209381, IMG submission 184111) | Hot spring sediment bacterial and archeal communities from British Columbia, Canada, to study Microbial Dark Matter (Phase II) - Dewar... ... | reverse complement strand
CGCCCCCGGCGTACCTGCGGAAGCGTCCCGGCCACGGCCGGCGGCTCACCACCCCGCGTCGCGGCGAAAACGGGGCACCTCCCCGCTTGGCCGGCGACTGGGCCGCGATGCTGCTGAACGATTAAGGCCGTTTTCCCGGTTCGTTGACTCCGGTGCGCGGGGGTGCTATAATCCTGATAGGGGGATGCTGTCGGGAACTTCACATCAGGAGTAAGTCCCATGAAGCATGCGATGATGGCAATGGCGCTGGCTCTCGTGGCGGCTCCTGTCTTCGGCGACGTGGTGCACCTGAAGAACGGCGGCACGCTCGAAGGGCAGGTGACCCTGACCGAGGACAGCGCGATCATCCGCCTGCCGGTGGGCGAGGTGCGCGTGTCGAGCGATGCCATCGAGCGCATCGAGAAGAAAGAGACGCCTTTCGACCAGTACCTCAAGCGGGCCGCCGCCATCCGGGAAGACGATCCGGAGGCCCACTACCAGCTCGGCCTCTGGGCCCAGGGGGCCGGCCTGAAGCACCAGGCGGCGGATGAGTTCGGCAAGGCCCTGGCCCTGAAGCCTGACCACGAGGGCGCTCATCAGGCCCTCGGCCACCGCAAGGTCAATGGCCAATGGCTCACGCCCGAGGACGAGATGCGGGCCAAGGGCCTGGTGGAGCGCGACGGGCAGTGGGTCACGCCCGAGGTGGCGACGAAGCTTGACACCCTCAAGGCGGAACTGGCGCTGGCCCGCGAGAAGCGCCTCCAGGCCGAAGCGCAACTCCAGAGGGCCCAGCAAGTGCAGCCCGCCTACACCTACGATGGCTACTACTCGAGCCGCTCGTACGTCTCGAGCTACCCGTACTACAGCACCGTGCCCTACACGTATGTGACGCCGTACTCCGTCTACGGCTATGCGGGCGCGTGGCCTTCGTTCTACTACTCGTCGTCGTGGTGCTATCCGCGGTCCTACGGCTACAGGGCCTCGTGCTGGCCCTCGTCGGGCCTGTGGCTCGGCTGGTCATCGTGCCGGGGCAGCTGGTCGGGTCACCACGGCGGCGGCCACCGCCGCTGAGCGCGAGGACGCTCGCCTGTCCCAAGCAGGGGCCCTGCCCGCCGGCAGGGCTTTCTGCATGTAGCGGGAGCGCTGCACGAGGGCGGGGGGCCTCACTTGCCCTTGGGCGCGGCGGCCTGGCTCTTGCGCCAGACCTCCTGCCACTTGGCCGCGGCCTGCTGGCGGTGCTCGACCGAGCCGCCGGCCTGGAAGCCCACGTTGGTGCGCAGGATGAGGCGGAGGGCGAGGTCGGCCTTCTGTCGCACCCCTTCATCCTCGTCGCCGAGCAGCAGGATGAGGCCGGGCGCCGCGGAGCGCGCGTGCTCGCGGAAGAAGCCCAGGGCCACCGCGGCCCGCTCGCGGAGCCGCCGCGAGGGCGCGTTGAGCAGGGCGGTCAGGGCGGGGATGGCGTTCCGCGCCTGAAGCGCGCCAAGGGCCGACACGGCCTCGAGCTGCACCTCCTCGCTCTTGTCGTTCAGGAGGTCGACCAGCCTCGGGGCCACCTGGGCGGCTTGAAGGTCCTTGAGGGCGATGATCACAGCCGAACGGACCGCCGGCTCGGGGTCGGCCAGCAACTCGACCAGGGCCGGCACGGCGCCGCTGCCGCCCAGGCGCGCCAGGGCCGCTGCCGCCTCGGCGCGGGCCGAGGCGTCCTTGTCCTTCAGGAGCGTGGGCAGGGCCTTGGCCAGCTCGGGGTCCTTGCGGGCGAGCAGCTCGGCGAGGGCGACGCGGCGGATGCGGGCGTCGGGGTGCGCGAGCCAGGCCCGCAGGCGCTCGAGGCCCTTCTCGGGCTGGAGCGCGACGATGGCGAGCGCGGCGTCCGCCCGCACGGCCTCCACGCGGTCCTCCAGGAGCGGCTCGAGGGGAGGTGCGGCGGAGGCGTCTCCCACCTGCACGAGGGCCGCGATGGCCTCGCGGCGCACGAACGCCTCGGGGTCGCGCAGCAGCACGGTGAGCGCCCAGGCGGCATCGCGGTCGCCCTTGCCCACGAGCCCGAGGGCGTTGGCCACGCGGGCGCGGAAGGTGGCGTCGTCGCTCCGCGCGGCGCGGATGAGCACGGGCACGGCCTTGTCGGGGAAGCGCTTGATGGTTTCGAGGGCCTGGAGCCGGTCGCGGCGGTCGGGCAACTTGAGGCGGGCGATGGCCTCGACCACGCGGTGGCCATCCTCGCCGCGGGCAGGCGGGGTCGGCGCGTCGGGCGCCTCGCCGGCGCGCAGGGCGCCCGCAGCCAACAAGACAAGTCCCGCCAATCGCATGGTCCTGCGCATGCTCTTCGTCGCCGCGAGGCCGCACGTGGATTCCCTCCTCCGCGGCGTATGGTACCAGAACGCCCGCGCCAGATCAAATGGCGTGTGGCTTCGGGCCTCTGAGGGTACGGGGCAGCGGTTCGCGCGGCGCGGTGATTTCTCTTGACTCGTGATCCCGCATGGGGATAATGCGACGTGTGGTCCGGTCCGCGCGCGAGCTCGGGGGGCCGGCCGCGGCAGCGGCGGGAAGAGAGGTGGACATGGGAGCCGAGCAGCAGCCCCGGCGCACGCGGGGGCGCCTGCACGTGGGGCTGGTGTACAATGCGGACCGCGACTGCGGCCCCGATCGCCCCGAGGACCGCGGGAGCACGGCCGATCTGCGGCAGATGATCCGGCGCATGGCGCGCGCCCTGCGCTCGGTGGGCTATAAGGTCACCGTGTTGCCGCTGGCGCGCGACCTGTCGGCCTTCCAGCGCCGGCTGCGCCGCGTGCGGCCCGACGTCGTGTTCAACCAGTACGACGACGTGGTGCACGGCGCTCTCTACGAGATGCGGGTGCCGGCCCTGATCCGGATGATGGGCTTCCGCGTCACCGGCTCCCCGCCACTCGCCTTGGGCCTCACGCGCTACAAGCACATGGCCGCCAGCCTGCTCCAGGGGGCCGGCGTGCGCATCCCGCCCTGCACCCAGCTCCTCGAGCGGGTGAGCGACGTGGACCTGCACAAGTGGGAGTTCCCCCTCTTCGCGCAGCCCGCCCGCGAGCACGCCAGCATCGGCGTGGACCGCAACTCGGTGGTTCACTCGAAGAAGGCGCTGCGTGCGAAAGTGCGCGAGCTGCTCCAGACCTACCACCAGCCGGTGCTTGTGCAGGCGTTTCTGCCGGGGCGCGAGTTCAACGTGGGCATGGTGGGCGGCCGGCGGCCGCGCGTGATGCCGCTGGCCGAGGTGGACTACTCGAAGCTGCCGGCCGGCATCCCGCCCGTGATGTCGTACGCCGCCAAGTGGATCGAGACGGCGGAGGAGTATGACAAGACCTCGGTGGTCTGCCCCGCGGTGGTCGAGCCGCAGCTCTCGCGCGAGATCATCTCGACCGCGCTGCGCGCCTTTCGCGCCGTGGGGGCCTGGGGGTACGGGCGGGTGGACATTCGGCTCGACGCCGAGGGGCGCCCCTGCGTGCTCGAGGTCAACTGCAACGCCTGCCTGGAGGAGGGCCACAGCCTGCCGCGCCAGGCCGAGCGGGCCGGCATCTCGTACCCGCGGCTGCTCCAGATGGTGGTGCGGGCCTCGTTCGAGGCGTCGTCGCAGGAGCTCGACATTCCGATGGTCTGAGCGCGCGCCGGGGGCGCCGGCTCAGCCGCCCGTGAGCCGGCCCGTGTAGGCGAACTCCACGCCGAGCGCGGCGGCCATGGCCGCCACGTCGGCCAGCTTCTGCGGCGCCTGCTCGGCCCGGAAGCGCAGCCGCAGCGCGCCCGCGCGGTCCTCGAGCTTCTGCAGGATCGTGAGGGCCTCGTCGTCGTCGAGGCCGGACCACTGGACCATGCGCTCCAGCAGCCCGCGCCGGTTGCGGCGCAGCAGCGTGCGCGCGGCCTGCGAGGCCCCCCCGCGCACGGGCGGGAACACGGCGCGCAGATGGCCGTCCACATAGCCCTGGGCCGCCGCCTGATAGCGCTCGGCCTGCTGGCCGTAGTACTCGGCCAGCAGCATGGTGAGCTGTTCCACGGGGCTCACCAGCCGGCCGCCCATCTGCCGAGGCTCGCGCCGGCAGATGCGGCGCACCACGCGGTCCACATACAGCAGCTTCTCGAGCGCCGGCCAGTACCGGTAGCGCCGCCGCCAGGCCGAGCGCGGCGTGAGCCAGACCGCGAACGTCTCGGCGAAATCCTCGTCGGGGTGCTTCTGCGCGTACGTGCGGCCGTAGTGGCTGGCATAGACGTGGCGCACGAAGCGCCGGCTCGCGGGGTTGGGCTGGAACAACTCCCGGTACGGAGTCGAGAACCGCCCGAACGTCTCCGCCCACTCGGCCTCCTCCCAGAGGCGGTAGGCGTAGTTCACCGCGTGGCCCGCCTCGTGGCGCAGGAGCATCATCACCATCGCGTCGTCCTCGATCTCGCCCGTCTGCTCCTCCTCGATCTGCGCGAGCCGCTCATCCGCCAGGTAGAAGGGGATGCCGATGACGGGCACGCGGTCGGGGCAGCCCCAACTGTCGGTGAGGTAGAACGAGGGGCGGAACCCGATGCCCTTGGCGCCCAGCTCCTTGAGCAGCCGCGCGGTGAACGGCTCCAGCGGCGAGCCCTCAATCGCGAGCCCCAGGTCGCAGATGCGAGTGTTCAGCAACTCGCACCGCACCGTCTCCCAGTCGTTGAACACAGGCGCCGCGGCTGCCGAGGCTCCGCGGCCGCGGCGAGGCGAGGTACGAAGATGGGCTTCCATGGCGTTTCCAGAAATTCGAACGGTCGTGAGAGGAGTCGCGGGACGCGTGGTCCTGCTCCCGCACGACCGAAGGCCTGTATGAGCGGACCCAGAACGCATGTGGCAGGCATCGCGGGTCGGCCGAGGGTGAACGCTGGAGCGCGCGGCGAGGCCCACGCCGATGCAACGTGCTCTGGCACAAGGCCTTGCGTCGCGTCACTCGTCACGGGCAGATCGCGCGCCCCCCGCTGCCTGGCCCGGGTGCTCTGCCATCCTACCCTCCCACTATACGCCGGACGGGCGGAAAGTGCAACTGAAGCCCGTGGCAGAGGACCGGGGGCAGGGCTCGGTAGTCTCCGCGGGGTTTCATGTGATTGACTTCCCTGCCTTGGTCTGCTACGATGCGGGACGATGCCCGAGGGACCTGCGATGAGCGACTCGGATGCGAAGGTGTCTGGCCCGGAGGCGGGCCTGCCCGATCTGTCGAAGTGCGAGCTCGTGCAGGAGCTTGGCACGACGACCGAGGGCCCGACCCTCGTGGTGCGCGACGCTGCCACCGGCCGCCGCTTCGTGCTCAAGATCTACGACAAGAGCCTGCTGCGCGACAGCGAGTTCGCCACGCGCGTGCGGCGCGATGCCCAACTGGCCAGCGGACTGGTGCACCCCAACGTGGTGCGCGTGTTCGGCGCGGCCGAGTGGCTGGGCGACCTGGTGGTGGTGCGGGATTACGTGGAGGGCGCCTCGCTGGCCGAGGTGCTCGCGAGCAAGGGCAAGCTGGGCGCGGTCGAAACCCTCTCGGTGGCGCTCGCCGCCACGCTGGCCCTCGAACGGGGCCGCCAGGTGGGTCTCACGCACGAGGCGGTGTCGCCCACCAACTTGCTTGTGGCGCGCGACGGGAGCGTGAAGCTGGCCGACCTTGGGGTCGCCAAGCCGCGCCCCGTCGAACCCTCCATCAGCAAGACCGGCGTCGCCGTCCGCTCCCCCGCTTACCTGCCGCCCGAGTATTTCGAGCTGAGGGGCTCGCTGGACACCCGCTCGGACCTCTTCTCGCTCGGCACCGTGCTATACCAGTGCCTGAGCGGCCAGACGCCCTTCAAGGGCGACACGACGGCGGAGGTGACGTTTGCCGTCCGCAACGGCATCTTCCGCCCGCTCCGCGAGGCGGCGCCCGAGGTACCGCGCTCGTTCGCCAACATCATAGAGAAACTCCTCCAGTCCAGGCCCGCCGACCGCTACGAGAACCCCATGGCGTTGCTGGCCGACCTCGAGGCCGTGCGCGCCGGCCGCGTGCCGGAGGCGCAGCGCAAGGCCGTGGCCGAAGCGATCCGCGAGAAGCAGGAGGCCGAGCGTCAGGCGGCGGCCGCGCCGGCGCCTGTTGCCGCCGCGGCGGGCGCGGCTCCGGCCGCCGCGCCCCCGCGCCCGAATCGCACGTGGGTGGCCACCGCGGCCATCGTGCTTGTGCTCGCCGCTACCGCGGCCTTCATCGTCTTCGGCCCGCGGGGCAAGGCCCCTGCCAAGAAGAACGTCGGCGAGAGAGTCGAAGCCCCTGCGCCCGTGGAGGACCCCGCCGCCCTTGCTCGCAAGGCGCGCGAGGAGTTGGAGCGCATCAGCAAGGCGTCCGAACAGGGCAAGGCGCTCGAGCCGGCCGAGAAGCTCGCGGCGGTGCAGGCCGAGATGGGCAAACTCAAGGAGATCGAGAAAACCTATGCAGGCACAGAGGCCGCGGCCGAGGCCCAGAAGCGCCTCCGCCCGCTCCAGGCCGAAGCCGCCTTCCAGGGCGCCCTCATCTACGCGCGCGAGCACCCGGCCGACCGCGAAGGCATCGCGGCGCGCCTGCGCGAGATCGTCGAGAAGTACCGCGACACGGCGGCCGGCTACAGCGCCGAGCGCCGGCTCGACGAGTTCGAAGACACCGCACGGAAGAAGGCCCAGGCCCTCTTCGACCAGGCTCGCCAGCGGGCGCGCGACCTGGTGGGCAAGAGACGCTTCGGCGAGGCCCTCGCCCAGTTCGACGAACTGCTCGCCACGAACCCGGCCGAGGCGATCAAGCAGAACGTGCTGCTCGAGAAGAACGCGATCACGTCGGAAGCCGAACGCGCCTACCTGGACGTGCAGCGCCGCGCCCAGGAGAAGACCGCGGGCCACTACTACGAGGAGGCGAAGGCCCTCTACGACCAGGTGGTGGCCACGTTCGGCGTCGAGCCGTTCGTGGGCCGGGCCAAGAGCGAGATCGCCATCATCGCCCCGCTGCTCAAGAGCGCCGCCGCCCGGCGCCTGGAGGCCATTGACGCCGCGAAGTACCAGTTCTTCCTCACCCGCCTCGAGCCCTCGCTGGCGCAGGCCCGCACCTGGGAGCTCGCCGCAGCCACGGCCGAGGCCGAGAAGCTGCGCGCCGAGTTCCGCACGGCCGGCATCGAGAGCTATCTCGACGCCTATCTGGGGGACCTGGCCCTCCTCTCGAGCCTCAAGGCGCGCGTGGTGCGCCGCCTGGGCGACGCGGCGAACGCTGTCGCCGTGCGCGACTTCTCGCTGGGCAAGCTCGGCGGCAAGTTCGACCCCCAGTGGCTCGAGGCCCGCGTGGTGCAGGCCGACGATGCTGCCGTGGTGTTCCGCTACGGCGAGCTCGACGTGCGCCGCACCTGGAGCCAGTTCGCCCCCGATGAACTCTACAAGCTGGGCATCCTGGCCACCGACCGCAACGACCCGCAGGCCCATCTCGCCCTCGGCGTGCATTGCCTCTACGCCAACCTGCCGACGGTGGCCGCCCGCGAGCTGCACCTGGCCAGGCCGGCCGCGCCCGACGCCGCGGCCTCCTATCTCCAGCGGGTGGACGTGCTGCTCGGGATGGAGAAGGCCGCGCCCGCCGCCGGCCCGCAAGAGGAGGCCAGCCGTCTGCTTCTCGAGGCCAAGCGCTACATGAACGAGCAGGCCTGGGACCGCGCCCTCTACCGCCTCGCCACCCTGCGCGAGAAGCACGCCAGCAAGGTCTACGACATCTCGGCCCACCTCGACGACATCAACCAGCGCATCGCCCAGTGCAAGAAGCAGGTCGAGAAGCTCGAGATCGAGGCCAACCTGGCCCTCGGCAGAGAAGTCACCCCCCTGCGCGAGAGCCTCTTCGACGAGTGGCAGCAGCGTTTCGGCAAGTGGGCGCTCGCTGATGGGGTCCTCCGCTGCGACAACCCCGAGGAGCACGACGCCGAGTGCCTCTTCAGCCTGCGCCATCCCCCCGCCTACGAGCTGCGCGCCAGCGTGCGCGTGGTCGAGGGCACAGGCGCGCTGCTGCGCCTGGCCGGCAAGGCGCGGCCCAACCTCGCCTTCTGGGTCCACGCGGCCAAGCCCGACCTCGTGGGCCTCACCATGGCCCAACCCGAGGACCAGCAGGCCGACGAACGCCGCACCCAGCCCTTCGCCTTCAAGCCCGGCGAATGGTACGAGATTCGCGCTACCGTGAGCCCGATGAACGTCCAGGTCACCATCGGCGACGCCTACGCCGTGCGCATGCCCAACAAGCTCCCGCCCGAGCCCTCCGGCCTCCAGACCTACGGCTTCGTCGTCAACCCCAAGACCCGCGCCGAGTTCCGCGACTTCGCCGTGCGCGCCCTGCGCGAGCAATAGGGGGCCATTCCCGCCCCTTCCGCGCTTGACTTGCGGCCCGATCGCGTGTAGTATGCTCACGGGGCGGGGGGATGCCCCACGACGGAGAGCCTGCCGTGCCGATGTCACCCCGCGACATCCTCAGCTCGGTCATCTTCTACCTCGGCGTCGCAGCCGTCACCGTGCTGCTGCTGCGCTTCGGCACCCAGTACGGCCTCGAGAAGGTGGCCCAGGACTTCACCCGCATGGAGCCGCGCCTGGAGCGCGGCGGCCACCTTTTCGTGAACAAGTGGGCGCGGCGGCCGCAGGATCTGGAGTACGAAGACATCATCATGTACCGGCGCCCACTCTGGAAGCGCGCCTCGTACCAGTACGAGTTCGCCCGCGTGGTGGGCAAGCCGGGCGACGTCGTGGAGCTGATCGGCTCGAAGCTCTGGCGGGCCGAGCGGCGCGAGGGCAGGCTTGAGCCGCGGCAGCCCGTGACCGAGCCGTTCCTGAACCCGCGCGACCGCCCGGCCGACTTCAGCGCCGTGCTCGTGCCCCGCAACACCGTGCTCGTGATGTTCGACAGCCGCAACCACCGCGAGCCGTTGCGCGACCTGCTCATCCCCGTCCGCGCCATCCACGGGCGCGTGATTCGCTAGGAGGCCCTCTCGGGTGATACGCCTCCCCTTCCGGCTCACGCCCCGCTCCGCCATCGAGCTCGCCGTGGCCCTCTTGCTGGCGTTTATCGGCTTGGTGCTCATCCTCGGCACCACCGACGAATACAAGGCAGGCAAGGCCTTCAACCTGGCGATGGACAGCTACTCCGCCGGCATCTTCGAGGACGTCTACGACGCCCTCGAGGACGCCATGCGCGCCAAGCCCGGCTACAGCGCCCCGCGCGAAGTCTACGCCAAGCTGCTGGTGGATGAGGCGTATGCCCATCCGGCCAAGTTCGCCGAGGCCAAGGGCGTGTTCCAGGCCCTCGAGCAGCGCCAGCGAGCGGCCCAAGGCACCTGCTCGCTGCCCGTGCTCATCGGCCTCGCCGTCGCGGACCTGGAGACGGTGCGGGCCACCAACCCCGCGCCCCAGGTCCTCCGGGCCGCGGTGCAGGAGGCCCGCGCGCGTCTCGAGGCCGCCCTCGCGGCTTACCCCAACTCGGGGGACATCCATGTCAACCTGGCCACTGTGGCCCTCCTGGAGAACAATCTGCCCCGCTGTCGGGCCGAACTCGACAAGGTCGTGGAGGTCGGCAACATCAGCCCCGATGCGCTCCCGTACTACGGCAACCTACAGGGGCTGGCCGCCCTGGGCGAGGGCCAGTTCGGCGCCGCGGTGACCGAGTTCGGCAAGGTGCAGGAGTTCCGGCCCGACTGGGAGGTGCCGCAGCTCAATCTCGGCGCCGCCCATGCCCGGATGCTCCTGGCGCCCGACCTCGCGCCCCGCGCGGCCGAGCAGGCCGTGGTCGCCCTGCGAAACGTCGTCGCGAGAGTGAAGAAGGCCAAGGCCCTGCTCTACGCCCGCATCTGCCAGACCCTGGGGACCTACTACGTGCGCCAGGACCTCCCAGCAGAGGCCTTGCTCCGCTTCGCCGCGGCCGAGGAGGCGGGCGAGATGCCCTGGCAGTGCCGCTTCAACCAGGCCATCGCCCAGTACCTGAACGCCATGGCCGCGCGGCGCCGCACCCCGGAGTCGTTCGCCGCGCCCGCCGCCGAGGTGGCCCTGGTGTTCAACAACCCCCAGGCCAGCCCGCGCGACAAGTTCCTCGCCTCCTGTCTCCTCGGCACGATGGACGGGGAATGCGGCCGCCGCACGCAGGCCATCGCCCACTTCCAGCGCGCCGCCGACGCGGCTGCTCAGCTCGCCTCCGACCCCTTTGTGAAGGCCGTCCTGCCCACCGTGCACATGAGCCTGGCCACCCTCTACTACGAGAGCGGAGAGCTGGCCAAAGTGGCCGAGCAGCTCGAGCGGGCCAAGAACGCGCCCGACGAGCTCGCCAAGAGCAAGCTCGCCGCCTTCGCCAGGCTTCTCGAGAATGCCCCCAAGATCAGCCAGTTCGAGGCCAAGCTCGAGCCGCTCTTCACGGAACACGATCTGGCCGTGAGCGCCACCCTCGCCGTCCCCGCCTCGCCCAAGCCCCTGAGCGCCGAGAACGTGGCCCTCCGCCTCATCGAGACCGTGTCGAAGACCGCCAAGCCGCTCCCCTTCCTCCTCAACGGCTCGGCCCTGTATGCCGTGGCGATCAACCCCCCCGAGGGCAGGTACCGCGTGGAGCTCACCCTCACCGATGCCTTCGGAGCGCGCGACAAGGCCACGAGCGAGATCTTCGAGATCGACCGCGACCCGCCTCGCGCGGTGGACTGCTCGCCGGCCGAGGGCTCGACCGTGGCGTCCCTGTCCAGTATCGCCTTCCGCCTCGAAGACTCGATGAGCGCCGTGGACCTGAATTCCCTTCGCGTCATGCTGCGTTATCCGCCGGGCAGCCCGCTCGCCTCGCGCGTGCTCGTCTCCGGAGGCAAGTACCAGTTTGCCAGCGCCGACGGCTCGATCGCCCGCTTCTCGGCCGCCACCCCCAACGTCCGAGCCCCTCTCCCAGCCGACAAGTTCCTCAAGGGGGAGTACCGAGTCACCGTCCACGTCCAGGACAGCCGCGGCAAGGCCCGCGACATCGAGTGGACCTTTGTGCTGAATCCCTAGGGAAGGCCCGCGCCATGCTCTGCCCGAAGTGCGGTCACGACAACCCCATCCAGCGCCTCTACTGCGACGAGTGCGGCGCCGAGCTCCAGCACGACCTCGCCCAGGTGCAGGCCGCGGTGGACGTCGAGATCCAGCGCGACAAGGCCAAGAGGACGACTCACGCGATCCGCTGGCTGGTCGGCGTGGCATTCGTCCTGTTCGTCATCGGCATCCTCTTCCGCAACGCCTACAAGGACCTGCCAGTCAACGACATCGTGCCGTTCATTGCGGCGCCCACGGTCGAGCTCGAGGTCCCGCCCACCGTGGTCACCCGCAAGTTCGGGCTCGAGCTCCCCGCGCCGCGCGTTGCCGCGCCGCCGAGGGCCACGCTCGACGCCCCGACGTTCAAGGCCAAGGTGCTCGACGAGGCGTTCCGCCGCATCGCCGTCACCGTGCAGGCCACCGGCCTCAAGCAGCCGCTGACCGGGCTGCTCGTCACCGACGTCGCCTTGCGGTTCACCCCGAGCGGCGAGGCGGCCCCCGTGCCCCTGGCCCCCTGCGAGATCATCAGCCTTCGCCCGCAGTCCAACGGGCTGTGGGAGGTGGCCGCCCGATCGCTCGAGAAGCCCTGCAAAGGCACGATCGCCGGCGCCCAGACCCTCGACCTGCATGTCGTACACCGCGGCCCCGACAACAAGCTGACCACCACCGCCTTCCCCCTGCGCAACCTCGTCGAGATCAGGCCCGCCGGGGCCGCCCAGCCGTGAGGCGCAAGAGAACGCGCGTCTCCCGCGCAACCGTCACCCGCCTGCTTTCACGAAAGGCCCGAACATGCGCCGAGCCGCCCTCCTCCTCGCCATGGCCCTGAGCGCCCAGGCCGCTGAAAAGCCCGCCGAGAAACCCGTCCTCGCCATCCTCGACTTCGAGTGCGTCGCCGAGCCGGACCTGGGCGCGAAGGTCGCCGAGCGCCTCGAGAAGCGCGCCCTCCAGGCCAACAAGCACATCCTGCCCGATCGCGACGACCTCCGCCTCGCCGTCAAGCAGGCCCGGCTCAAGATCGCCCTCAGCGGCGCCGAGAAGCAGCTCCAGAAGTTCGCCCACGACGACCTCGGCGCCCACATCATCCTCTGGGGAGCCGTCGAGCCGCGTCAGGACCGCGCCTTCCTCGTCTCCATCCGCGCCATGAAGTCCGAGGGTGAGCCTGTGCCCTACATGGCCGTCGAGCGCGAGTGCGCCAACTTCGCCGCCCTCGCCAACTTCTACACCGATTTCGAGCCTGTGCTCCTCGAAGAGCGCACCGCCCTGCGCGTCCTCACCCCCGTTTCCGCCGAGGCCCGGGCCAGGAACCTGGTCAGGAACTGGTCGTTCGAGGAAGGCACCTGGTTTCCCGCCGGCTGGTCCAGGGTGGACGGCTTGACCAGCTTCTGGGTGGACCGCGAGGACGGCAAGGGCAAGTGCGTGATGCACGACACCGAGGTCCTCACCTCGCAGGCCTATCCGTGGTGGGAGACGTTCAAGCAAGGCAAGGTTACAGCTAAGGACGCCCCGAAGAAGCTTCCCGTCGGTCCCGGGGAAATCTACGCCACCGTGGGCGGATGGGAGGGCGTGCAGTACTACAGCGACCTCATCCCCGTGAAGCCCAAGATGCGCTACCGCATCACGGTGGACATCAAGGCGAACTGGGGCGGCATCTTCTTCCCCAAGGCCTGGGTCAAGGGCTATGGCGAGCGCACCGACGACTTCACCACCCAGAAGCGCGAGCTGTTCAACGCCTACCTCGCGCTCCGCACCGAGACCCAGGGCAGGGAGTGGGAAACCTTCACCCGCACGTTCAACCCCACCCTGAAGACCCCCGCCGTCAAATGGATGGGCGTGATGCTCTACAGCTACTGGCCGCTCGGCAAGTACTACTGGGACAACGTGATCATCACCGAGGAAGCCATCGAGGACTGAGGCGCGGACGCGATGGGCGGGCCAGCCAACATGCAACAAGGGCAGTCAACTAACTGCCCTTGTCTGCTACCGCGAATCTTATTCGCAGGGCCGCTGCACACACGGCCGAAGGTCTCGCGAGAAGGGGTGCGGCACTAGCACCCAGGGTCGTCTCCGACCTGCTCGGCCTCGGGCGCCGAGCCCGTTCATCTCGGCCTCTATTATGCGCGACGAACCGGCAAGAGTCGAGTTAACAAGCCCTTAATCTGGCATTAAACTGCATTAATGTCCTATCCTCTTCCAGCATAAGAGCTTATGACAGGATGGTCGGGGCGGCATGCTCTTCGGAATGGGCGTTGCGCTCCGGGCCGGCACACGAGCCACTGCTCAGGAGGCGCGCCGGCGCCGCCGCGCGAGAGCTGCCAGACCCAGGCCCGCCAGGCCGAGCGTGGATGGCTCAGGCACGAGGCCCAGGCCGCCGTTCGCCACATCGCCCACGAGCCGGAAGGCGCTGCCGTCGAAGCCCGAATAGTCGCCCGGGGCGGCCCACAACTCCACGAACGCGCCGCCGCCACGCTCGAAGAAGATGAACTCGAGTTCGTGAACGCCCGCGTCGAGATACGTGGCGGCGCCGGTGTTGCTGTCGCCGGTCGGCCCCAGGTAGGCCAGGGTGTCGCCGAGCGCGATGCCGCCGCCCCAGCGATAGGCGAATTCGGCGCCGAGCAGCCGCAGGCGCGAGCCGTCGTCGCCGCGGAAGCCGAAGGTGTACATGCCCGAGGTCGGGATGAGCAGGTAGCCGTGCGCGAGGAAGGCGATGTCGTCGTCGTCGCCGGCCGTGTTCGACAGGAAGGGCGCCTTGCCGCCGTTGCCGAAGTAGCCTCCGCCGCCGGGGTTGTTCGGGTCGTTGTGGTTCACGGTGGCGCCCTTGCCGTCAATGATCGTGCCGAGGCCCGACATCAGGGAGTTGATGGCGTCGTTCACGCTGTTGAGGGTGCCGTTGTTGCGCACCTCGCGGATGCCGAAGAAGCCGAAGCCGCCCTTGGGGCCCACGCCCAGCAGCGGGTTGCCGCCCGGGGGCGCGGTGGGGAGGTTCAGCTCCCACTCGATGATGTAGGAGAGCGAGTGGTTGCCCTGCCCCAGCGAGCCGCCGGCCTGGTGGTCGTTCCACAGGCCGTCGGGGCGGCGGTGCACGGCATCCTCGCCGCCAGCATCGTTGGGCTCGCCGGCGCCGAAGCGCTCGAAGGCGTAGGGCTCGCCCGTCACCCACGCCCAGCCCGAGCCGATGCCCTTGTTGGTCCCTGCCTCGCTGCCGGGCATGGTTGCACCATCGAGGGTGCTCGTGGCATCGCTGTCGGTGAGCCCGATCCAGAAATCGCCGCTCGGAGTGTAGAGGGCCAGGTAGTCGTTCTCCAGCGCGCTCCTCAGCGTGGCGAGATGGCCGAACAGAGCGGGATTGGCCCCGATCGGGCCCACGCCGGGGAACGAGCGCGTCATCGCATCCACGCGGGCCTGGTCCCACGTGTAGGAGCCCGTGATAATCTCGTAGGCGTTGTAGCCGCCGCTGCCGTTCGGCCCGATGATGGGCACGGCCTCCGCTACCAGACCCGCGCAGAGCACCAGCCCGACAGCCACCCCCATCAGATTGCGCCCGGGGAACATAGCTCAAAGCCTCCGAAGTGACTGATAGAGCACAACACAGTCGTGTTGTAAGGGACAGGCCCGGAGGGCCCGCCCCACTCCAGCCTCCTGGCCACACCCCGGCCGGCTATCCCTGGCGGGTTGCTCTCCAGCAGCGTCCGCGTCCGTTTCGCCGACCGGGTGGATCATAGGCGTCTCCATTCCGCTTGTCAAGAGCTGTTTCGAGTTGCCTCGGAGCCGGGCCTCGGCACGGCGAGCCGGTCGGGCTTCGCGGGCCGCCTCCAGCTTGCGGTCGCGCTCGGCCCAGATGGCTTCGGCCCGGCCCTCGAGCTTGTCCAGGGGCGCGACGTAGCCGATGGCGCTCTAGAGGCGCTTGGTGTTGCAGTGGGACACGAGGTCACCGATCAAGCGCTGGGCGCGCTCCAGGCTCAGGCGTTGTGTTCGCTGACGCGCCCACAGAGGCGGCGCCAGGAGGGGAACTTGCTCCGCGACAGGCCCAGCCAGCCGAGCGGGCGGCTCCTCGGCAACTTTGTTCGCTTCGCCCAGTGGTGCACGTAGTCCACCACCTCATCGCGGGTGTCGTGGGGCGTCCAGGCGCCTTTCAGCCCAGGCCAAGCGCTTTTTCAGACTCTTCAGGGTTTGGCGATCTTGGCTCGGGTGGCCTGGTGCAGGGAGTGGGCACGTCTGAGCCTTGCGGACCCGGCGTTTCCTCGGGGGGCCTGCCGAGTGTCTGGCGGGCGCGCAGTGCCCATACTTGCTCAACCTTGAGAGGGGGAAGTGAGCAGGTATGGGCAGATGGGCGAAGATTGGCGATTCTCGCGGCTCCGGCCATTCCCGCTCATCTGCGGGATGAGCAAGTATGGGAGGGGGAATGGCCGGAGGGTGTAAGGCGTTGCGGCATATAGGGTTATGGTGTGGCCTCGCCTGCGCCGAAACAGCCGTCCACCGCTCCCCAACGGCTGGCGCGCCAGGATCGCGAAAGCCTGATGAGCCATTCTCTCCCGTGGGAGCGGAACTTCTTCACTATCCACTCCCTTACACCTCGCTTCAGTTCCCTCGTGCTGCGTTGCTTGGCGCTGTGGGCAGACCTGCCGGTCAGGCGTCAGAACTCGGCGGACTTGGGGGTGCGGGGGAAGGGGATGGCGTCGCGGATGTTGGCCATGCCCGTGGCGAACTGGACGGTACGCTCGAAGCCCAGGCCAAACCCCGCGTGGGGCACGGTGCCGTAACGCCGCAAGTCCAGATACCACCAGTAGTTCCTGGGGTCCAGTCCGCACTCGGCCATGCGGCGCTCGAGGACGTTGCGGCGCTCCTCGCGCTGGCTCCCCCCGATGAGCTCGCCGATCTTCGGCACCAGGACGTCCATGGCGGCCACCGTCCGCTCATCGTCGTTCACCCGCATGTAGAAGGCTTTGATGGCCTTTGGGTAGTTGCGGACGATGACGGGCTTCTTGAAGTGTTTCTCGGTGAGGTAGCGCTCGTGCTCGGTCTGAAGGTCGCGGCCCCACTCGATGGGGAATTCGAAGCTCGCGCCTGACTTCTGGAGGATTTCGATGGCCTCGGTGTAGGTGATGCGCTCGAAGGCGCTCTCCACGATGTGCTGAAGGGTCTCGACGACCGTCTTGTCCACCCACTGGTTGAAGAAGGCCATGTCGTCGGGGCAGCGCTCCAGGGCGGCGCGCAGGAGGTGCTTGATGTAGGCCTCGGCCAGGTCCATGTCGCCCTCGAGGTCGCAGAAGGCCATCTCCGGCTCGATCATCCAGAACTCGGCGAGGTGGCGGGGGGTGTTGGAGTTCTCGGCGCGGAACGTGGGGCCGAAGGTGTAGACGTTCGTGAGCGCGCAGCAGTGGGTCTCGACTGAGAGCTGGCCGCTCACGGTCAGATACGCGCGGCGGCCGAAGAAGTCCTGCGAGAAATCAATCGAGCCATCGTGCCGGCGGGGCAGCTCGCGGGGGTCGAGGGTGGAGACGGCGAACATCTCGCCCGCGCCCTCGCAGTCGCTGGCCGTGATGATGGGGGTGTGGACGTAGAGGAAGCCGCGGTCCTGGAAGAACTCGTGGGTGGCGTGGGCCAGGCAGTTGCGCACGCGGGCGATGGCGCCGAAGGTGTTCGAGCGGGGGCGCAGGTGGGCCACCTCGCGCAGGAATTCCATCGTGTGCCGCTTCTTCTGCATCGGGTAGGCCTCGGGGTCCTCGACCCAGCCGAGGACGTCGAGCTTCCTGGCCAGCACCTCGACGGCCTGGCCTTTGCCCAGCGACTGGCGCAGCTCGCCCTCGACGCGCACCGAGCAGCCGGTGACGAGGCGCTTCACCTCGCTCTCGTAGTTCGGCAGCGAGGCCTCGGCGATCACCTGGATGCCTGCCATGGACGAGCCATCGTTCACGTCGAGGAACGACAGCTCCTTGGAGTCGCGTCGCGAGCGGAGCCAGCCGTGGACCACCACGGCGGCGCCGAAGTCGCGGCGGGTGAGGAGGTGCTTGACGCGGCATTCTGGTTCAAGGACTCGCATGGGGGCATCTCCGTGCTCGGATAGACCGATAGGTTCCCTGTGGGAAGGGCGGCCGCGCTATCGCTCGCCATATCTCCACGCCTCATCGTACATGGCCAGGATGTTGGCGACCGGGCTGACGGCCTGGAGGTTATGGCAGGGGGCGAGGATGTAGCCCGTGCCGTCGGAGGCCAGGGCGTCTATGCAGTGGCGGACCTCGGCACGGACTTCCTCGACCGTGCCGAAGGGGAGGATGCGCTGGTTCTCGACGCCGCCGTGAAAACAGAGCTTGCCGCCATACTCGCGCTTCAACTCGGTCAGGTCCATGCCGGCGCAGGTCCACTGGACGGGGTTGAGGATGTCAATGCCCATCTCGACGAGATCGGGGAGGAAGGCTCGGCAAGAGCCGTCGTCGTGGTGGAAGACCTTGATGCCGAACTCGCGGCACAGGGCGATGAAGCGGGCGTGGCAGGGGCGGTAGAACTCGCGGTAGACGGCGAGGCTGATCATCGGGCCGTGCTGCGAGCCCAGGTCATCGGTCACCTGAGCCACGTCAATCAGGCCGTCGCAGGCCTCGAACATGCGGCGGTGGTGCTCAAAGATGAAGGCGCACATGCGGTCGAGGAGATGGTGCGTGAAGTCGGGCTTCAGCAGCGGGTCGGTCAGCGAGAGCTGGAGGCCGCGGAGCAGGTTGTGCTGGTAGAAGGGGGCCATGTAGCCGCACTGGACGGCGTGGGTCTTGCGGCGTTCGAGGGCGGCGGCGCGCATCTCGGAGTAGTCGAACCAGTCGGCGGACGGCCAGCGGTAGGCTTCCAGGTCGTCAATCGTCTCGGCGGCGGCGAGGGGGTTGAACGACTGCTCGGCGTAGACTCCGCCATCGTAGGCCACGGGCTTGCTCCGCAGGCCCCACATGTCCACCGATTCGCCCTCGGGCACAGCGGGCAGGGGCGGCCCGACGTACTTGGGGCCGACGCCGCCGAAGCCGTCAATGTGCAACAGCTCATGGATGTTCGCCCCCTCGCCGAAGTGGGCGCGCAGCTTGGCCCACACCTCGCCCGTGGCCCAGATGTCGGTCGGCACGCGGTCAAGGGGCTTGCGCTCGATGGCGGCGAGGACCCGTTCGCGCGAGTTCATCGCCGCCTTGCGTCGTGCCTTGCGGCTCATACGGGCTCCAGCACTTGCAGCGTCACCTTGACGACCAGGTCCTTCACCGCCGCGCGATAGTCGGCCATGTGCGGCGCGGCGAGGTGGGCCTTGAGCGAGTCCAGACTCTCCCACTTCTCGACGATGGTCACCACGTTCTCGCGGAAGGGCAATTGCGCGCGGATGTCGGTTCTCACGTCGAGTGCAGGGCCGTACTCCAGACAGCCCCCCTCGGCCTGCACCTTGGGCACGAGGGCGCGGAAGACCCGCAGAAAAGCGTCCCGAACGCCCGGCTTCAGCTCGATGTTGGCGATCACGTGGATCATGGCCTCTCCTTGCTCGTGATGGTATGCGTCGCCGCGCCATTATACGCCGCGCCCCGATTCCGGCAACCCGCTTGACAAGGTGTGGGCCGCCGGCGAAGATGAAGGCGAAGAGGCTGTGGAGGAACGTCCTCCAGGAAGGGTTCCCTCCCCGATGCCTGACTTGGACATTGCAGTCCTCGGGGCTGGCCCGGCGGGGCTGATGGCGGCGATCGCCGCGGCCGAGGCGGGCGCGCGCGTGGCGGTGTGCGAGCAGATGGCCCGGCCCGGCGTCAAGCTGCTGGCGACCGGCGGCGGTCGCTGCAACCTGGCGAACACCGCCTCCGCCGACGAGGTGATGGCCCGCTTCGGGCGGCAGGGGCGCTTCATGGCGCCCGCACTGGCCTTGATGGATGGGCCGAAGCTGCGGGCATTCTTCGCCGATCTCGGCGTGCCGACCCACGCGCCCGACGGCTTCCACGTGTTCCCCGAATCGCACTCGGCGCGGAGCGTGCTCGATGCGCTCCTGGGCCGTGCGGAGGCGCTCGGCGTGCGGCTCCTCACGGGCACCGAGGCGACGGCCCTGGGCCGCGAGGGCGTCGAGACGAGTCGGGGCGCCATCCGTTGCTCGCGCATCGTGCTGGCGACCGGCGGCAAGAGCTATCCCGCGCTGGGGGCGACGGGCACGGGCTATACCCTGGCCGCGAGGGCGGGCCACCGCATCGTGCCGCCCGTGCCGGGCCTGGTGCCGCTGGTCACGGCCGAGCGATGGGTGGCGCGGGTGAGCGGCGTCACCGTGCCCGAGGCCGCAGTGTGGATTGACCTGCCGAAGCGGCGAGGCGCGAGGTCGAGGGGGCCGCTCTTGTTCACCCATCGCGGGCTGTCCGGCCCGGCCGTGCTCGACCTGTCGGCCGACGCCGCGGAGCTCCTGGCCGGCGGCGCGCCCGTGCCGCTGCGCGTGGACCTCACGCCCGGGACGCCTGCCGAGGCGTGGGCCGCCCGGTTCGGCGCCTGGCACCGTCAACACGGCAGGCGCCTCGTGCGCACCCTTCTCGCGGAACACCTGCCCGCGTCGCTCGCGGCGGAACTGTGCCGCCTGGCCGGCTGCGGCGATGGGGTGCGGGCCGCCGAGGCCACGGCCGCGCAGCGGCGCGGCCTGGCCTCGGCCCTCGCGTGCCTGCCGCTCACCGCCACCGCCACGGAGGGGTTCGGCCACGCCATGATCACCCGCGGCGGCGTGGCGCTGGAGGAGGTGGACCCCCGAACGCTCGAGAGCAGGCGGCGGCCCGGCCTGTTCTTCGCCGGCGAGGTGCTCGACCTCGACGGCCCGTGCGGGGGATACAACCTCGAGTGGGCCTTCGCCAGCGGCGCCCTGGCCGGGCGCGCGGCGGCCGCAGGAGGCCCGAGGTGAAGGGCGCAAACCCCATCGTGCCCCTGGCCGCCTTCTGCTCCGCCGTTCTCGTCTGGTCCGCGATCCGGCCGTATTCCTATGATGTCTGGGCGTTCGAGATCGCGGCCGGGGTGATCGGGGTGGCGGCCCTGGCGGCGCTCTACCCCCGCTTCCGCTTCTCGAACCTGGCGTATGTGCTCGTGGCCATCCACTTCGCGATCCTGGCCGTGGCCGCGAAGTACACGTATGCCGAGATGCCGCTCTTCAACTGGCTGCGCGACGCGCTGGGCCTGTCGCGGAACCACTACGACCGCGTGGGCCACTTCGCCCAGGGCTTCGTGCCGGCCATCCTGGCGCGCGAGGTGCTGCGGCGCACGGCCGGCCTGCGGCCGGGCGGGATGCTGTCGCTGCTGTGCGCCTGCGTGTGCCTGGCCATCAGCGCGGCGTGGGAGATCCTCGAGTGGCGGACCGTGGTGCTCTTCTACCCCACGAGCGGCCCAGAGTGGCTGGGGGTTCAGGGCGACGTGTGGGATGCCCAGTGGGACATGTTCCTGGCCCTCGCGGGCGCGGTGGCGGCGCTGGCGCTGCTCTCGCGGCGGCACGAGCGCTCCATGGCGGCCGCGGGGCTCACCACTTCTTGAACACGAAGAAGACGGCCGCCGCGATGAGGCCGAAGCCCACCAGGTAGTTCCACTTGAGCGGCTCTTTGAGGTAGAGCACCGAGAAGACGCAGAAGACGACGAGCGTGATGACCTCCTGCATCGTCTTGAGCTCGGCCCCGCAGAAGCCCTGCTGGTGCCCGATGCGGTTGGCCGGCACCTGGAAGCAGTACTCGATGAACGCGATGCCCCACGACACGAGGATGACGAGGAGGAGCGGCTTGTCCTTGTGCTTGAGGTGGCCGTACCAGGCGATGGTCATGAACACGTTGGAGAGCGTGAGCAACACCACGGTGGGCATCGCAGGGGCCTTCGTTTCTCAGGGGGAAGGGGGCGGCGCGGCCTTGACGGCCCGGGTGAGCGCGCGGTCGAGCGCGGCCGCGAACCGGGCCTTGTCGGCGGGCCGGATGGGCGCGGGGCCGCCCCGGATGGTGCCGGCCGCTCGCAGGTCCTGCATCAGGTTGCGGGTGGCCAGGTGGTGGCCCATGTTGGCCACGTCGTAGGTCTCGCCGCGGGGGTTGATGGCCACGGCGCCCTTCTCGACCACGCGGGCGGCCAGCGGGATGTCGGCCGTGACCACCACATCGCCCGCCGCCGCGTGCTCGGCGATGTGATCGTCGGCCGCATTGAAGTCGTGGGAGACGAGCGCCAGCGCCACGAGCGGCCACCGCGGCGCGGCCAGCGGCACGTTGGCGACGAGCTGAACCGGCAGGCGCAGGCGCTCCGAGGCGCGGTACACCACCTGCTTCACCTCGTTGGGGCAGCCGTCGGCGTCAATCCAGATCGTCGGGGGCATGCGCGTCCCGCGTCAGCCGAGGTGAATCTTGCCGCCGGGCCCCCCGCCGGGCACGCCCGGCAGGTTGCCGGGCATGGCGCTGGGCACCACGATGCGCGAGGCGGCCTGGCGCTGGTACTCGCGCACCTGCTCCATCACCTCGGCCACGGCATCGCGCACCGCGCCGGGGAACTCCTCGATCGCCTCGGCGAGCGTGCGGGCCTCGAGCGGGGCCTCGATGGGCAGAGGCCCGCCCGTTGTCATGACCTGCGCCTGCCCGAAGAACAGCGTCTCGCGGCTCGGGTCCGGCGAGCCGTCCGCCTTGATCGGCAGAAGTTGGCGGATGGTGGCCACCCGCAGGTCGGTGATCGTCTCTTCGCGGTAGAGGTTCGAGGCGTCCACCTTCAGTTCGCGCATCCCGTTCGGTTCGGGGCTGCCCATTCGTGCGTCCTTTGTACGAATACTTCCGGTTCCAGCCACGTCCCATAGGATACCCGATTCCGCGCGAATCCGCAACGCCAGCCCGCCCTTGAGTCCCGGCGGGGCGCCCGGGTATAATACCTGAGCGGCCCGGTGGTACGGCCACGCGCGGGAGCCGGGTTCGCAGAGGCCACGCGATGAATGCCAACGATCCCCCTGAGAAGCTGCCCAGCGATTGGGCCAGCCGCGAGACCGAACCAGGCGACGACACCCACGAGACCCAGCCCATGCCCTCGCGCGCCGGCCGGGCCGGCGGCAACGCGGCGCTGCCGCCCCAGGCCACCGGCCCCTATCGCCTGGGCAACGTGCTCGGCGAGGGCGGCATGGCCCTCGTGTTCGAGGCCCACGACTCCACGCTCGACCGCCAGGTGGCCGTCAAGGTCATGCGGCCGACGCTCCTGGGCGATGCCGAGCTCCAGTCGCGCTTCCTGCAAGAGGCCCGCATCCTGGGCCAGCTCGAGCATCCGGGCGTCGTGCCCATCTTCGCGGCGGGCCGGCTGCCCGGGCACGGCCCCTACTACGCCATGAAGCGCGTGCGCGGCCGCACGCTGCGCGAGATCTTCAAGGCCATGCACCCGCGCGACTTCCAGGCCCCCTCGCACACGGCCCGCCTGGTAGACATCTTCGAGAAAGTGTGCCAGACCGTGGCCTATGCCCACTCCGCGGGGATTCTCCATCGCGACCTCAAGCCTGAGAACGTGATGGTGGACGAATTCGGCGTGGTGGTAGTGCTTGACTGGGGCCTCTCGAAGAAGCTCACCGCCAGCCCCGAGGAGCAGGGCATCGTGGCCACCCAGGTGGGCGTGGTCAAGGGCACGCCCGCCTACATGTCGCCCGAGCAGGCCAGCGGCAGTTCCCAGGCGCTCGACTTCCGCACCGACGTCTTCTCCCTCGGCATCGTGCTCTACGAGATCCTCACCGGCTCGCTGCCCTTTTCCGGCCACTCGCGCACCGAGGTCATGGAGAAAGTCCTCCACCACGAGCCGCCGCACCCGCGCGCGCTCAACCGCCAGGCCAGCCGCACGCTGGCCGCCATCTGCATGAAGGCCCTCCACAAGGACCCCAACCGCCGCTACCCCACGGCTCAGGAGCTGGCCGAAGACATCCGCCTCTACCGCGACCTGCTGCCCACCAGCGCCTATCGCCCCGGCCCCCTCGAGGCCCTGGGCAACTGGGTGGGCCGCCACCGCCCCGCCTCGGCCGCCATCGGCACGGCCCTCCTGCTCCTGCTCAGCTTCGGCGGCTTCGCCCTGCACCGCCGCGAGGCCGCCCGCATCCGCCGACAGGAGCAGGCCGACCGCGAGCGCCTCGTCGCCCAGCTCGACGAGCAGCGCGAGAAGGAGAAAACCCAGGCCACCCTCCTCAGCATCCGCACCGGCATCGGCCAGCTCCGCGAGCTCGACGAGCGCATCCTCGCCCTCCAGGCCGACCTGCCCAAGGCCGCCGATGGCCCCGCCCGGGCCGCCATCCAGCGCCAGATTGACGAACTCGACACCGTGCGCTACATCGCCTCGAACAACCTGCGCTCCGTCGCCATCGGCCTCATCACCCAGCTCTCCTGCAAGGCGGGCGGCGACCTCGCCCAGGTGGACCCCGACATCCTGAAGTTCTTCCGGGGCATCGCCGTCGAATCCGCGCGCGCGCTCGTCAAGCGCCACGACTACTACAAGGCCCACTACTATCTGTGGGACTTCCTTCGCACCGACCGCGACGTGCCCGCCAACTGGAGCGAGGAGCAGCTTGCCGAGCTGAAGGCCCTGCGCGCGCAGGTTGAGGAGAAGCTCCGCGAGGGCCAACCGCCCGACGCCCCGCTGCCCGAGTGGTCCAGGCACGCCCCCTACCTGCACTCGCCCAAGCCCAAGTGAGAAGAGCCTTCCTGCGCTGTCTTGAAACCGGGCGCCTGCCAGGAGGACGCTTCAACAGGAAAGGTCACCGACCCGAATGGTGATCGGTACCCTGCCGGGGAGCGGCCCACCCCGGGCCGCTGAGGAAGCTACCGTCAGCCAGCCTTCGTTGTTCTGTAACGCGGCGTCTCGGCGGCGACGCCCAGCAGTGCATTCAGGGCGCCCGTCGCCGCAGCCGGGGTGAACGAGCGGCGCTGGGCAATCGTCCCGTCAGACTTGAGCAGGAAGAAGAACGGCGTAGTGTCGACCCCGTAGGACTTGCCAATGTCGCCGGCGGCATCCCATATCACCGGCAGGCCGGGCACCAGTTTCTCGTAGACCGGCCTAATCCTGCCCACGTCCTCGCCCTGGTTGATGATCACGACAGCGACGCCGGCCTTGCGGCACTGGTCCGCGATGGACCGGACGGCCGGGAGGGCCTGCATGCTGAAAGGGCAGCCAGTTCTGGAGAAGAGCAGCACCGTGCCTCTGCCGCCCGCCAGCGAGGCCAGCGTAGCGGTCTCGCCGGCCAGAGTCTTGCCTGCGAAGGGCGGCGCGGGCGACCCGATGGGCAGCAGGGGCAATGTGTAGACCTTCTTGGGCTGGCCCGGCCGCTCTGCGAGAATCTCGTCTGCCATCGTCTCGAGGCGCTCAGCGTCGCAGCCGCCGGCGAACCTCAGCTCGCCGCTGGGGTCAAAGACATAGACCGTGGGGTAATAGAAGAAATCCAACTGGTCCGCCACCAGCCGGCTCTTGTCCAGCCGGCGCGGGAACGGATGGTTCCATGCGGTGACCTTGAGGTCCTCGCCCGGCAGCGGCACCTCGAGGCGCAGGATCTCGACTCGCGCCGGCTTGCGGAGGGCATAGGCATCGAGGACCGCCGTGGCCTTGGCCGTGCCGGGGCAGTCTTCCCGACCCAGAAGGAGCACGAGCACCCTGCCGTGGTACTCGGCCACGAGCTCCTTGACCGCGGCTTCCGCTATCGCTTCCTGGCCACGGGGCGCCTGACCGCCGGCGCCAGCGGGGTCCGTGGACTGGCACGCGGGGATGACAGCCGTCGCCAACGCAACCACGGCCGTCGTTACAGCCTTCCTGATGGTCCTTCGCCTCATTCCGCTCCTCTCCATCCGATACCAGGATCATACCCCAACACGCCCCACCCGTCAAGCTCCCAAGGTTCCTACTCCGGCCGCGAGTCTGTTCGCAGTGTCCAGAGCCACGGTGCATCGGTCAAAGCTTCAAGCGTAGCCGCAAGCGGCCCGCTTGGGGTAGCTTTCGACAAGCGAGACGCCTGTCGCCACGCAGGAGAACGCAGACAGATTCGCGGCCGGAGTAGCGAGGCACACCCAAAGGGGCGCATCGGGGTCAGAGAGTGGGCAGGGGGACGGGTCTGCCGGTGCGCTTGTCGGTGGGCATTTGGGCGGAGACGGAAGATAGATGGGCGGTGAGTTCGGCGGACATGGCAGCCAGGCGCTCGGGCTGGTCGTCGGCCAGGTTGGTGGTCTCGCCGATGTCGGCGGCGATGTTGAAGAGTTCGAAACGGCGATCGGCGTGGTAGTAGATGAGCTTCCAGTCGCCCACGCGCACGGCGCTGTGGGGGCCAATGCCCGGTCCGCTCGGGCCCCAGTGGTTCGGGTAATGCCAGAAGAAGGGGCGATCCACGGGCAGGATGGCCGTGCCGCCGCCTCCCTTCAGCAGCGGGGCGAAGCTGGCGCCGTCTATGCCCACCTTGTCTTGCCAGCCGGTGACGCCCGCCATATCGAGGATCGTGGGAAAGAAGTCCTCGATGATCACGCGGCGGCCGCAGGCGGTGCCCGGGACGGTGACGCCGGGCCATCGGACAATCATGGGCTCGCGGATGCCGCCCTCGTGGGCGGAGCCCTTGCCGCTGGAGAGCGGGGCGTTGTGGGTGTGAGGCCTGCCGCCGCGGCCGTGGGCCGAGAGGCCGCCATTGTCCGACATGAAGAGGACGGCGGTGTTGGCCGCGAGGCCCGCGCGGTCGAGCCAGGCCAGCAGGTCGCCGAGGCTCTTGTCCATGCCCTCGACGAGGGCGGCGTACATGGCCTCGGTGTCGTCGAGCCCGGCGTCGCGGTAGCGCGGGAGGAAGCGCGCGTCGGGCGCGAAGGGCACGTGGACGGCGTAGTGCGACATGTAGAGGAAGAAGGGGGCGCTGGCGTTGGCCGCCTGGTCGAGCTGTTTGAGGGCCTCCAGGGTCAACGCCTCGGTGAGGAAGATGTCCTGGCCGTGATAGGCGTCGAGGCCGGGCACGTCCCACACGCGGTCGCCGCCGCGCCAGGCGGCGGAGAAGTTCTGGGTGCCAAGGTAGGAGCCCGGCCCGCCGGCGGCGTGGCCGGCGATGTTGACGTCGAAGCCGAGGTTGCGGGGGTCCGCGCCCGGGGTGCCCACGGCGCCCAGGTGGGCCTTGCCCACGTGGATCGTGCGGTAGCCGGCCTCGCGGAGTAGCGAGGGGAAGGTGGTGGCGTGAACGGTGCGCTCGACGCCGGGCTGCATGCACAGGCCGCCGGTGTTCCAGGCGGGGAAGTCGAGGGTCGGGTGTGGGGCGTCGGGGCCTTTCGAGTGATGAAGGGTCCAGTTGGTCACGCGGTGGCGGGCGGCGTTGAGGCCCGTCATCAGGCTCACGCGGCTGGGCGAGCACACGCAGCAGGCATAGGCCTGGGTGAACCGGACGCCGGTGGCGGCGAGGCGCTCCATGGCGGGCGTGCGGAACTTGTCGTTGAGCGACGTGCGGGCCGTGTGGAAGGGCACGCTGGTGTCCTGCCAGCCCATGTCGTCCACGAGGAAAAGAATGACGTTTGGCCGCCGGGGCGCCTTTCGGGGTTGGGGCTGGGCGGCTTCGAGGACGGCGGGGGCGAGGGCGGGGCCGGCCACGGCGACCCCCGCGGCCGCGGCGGCCGATTCTTCGAGAAACCCGCGGCGATTGGTGCTGGAGTTCATGAGGCCCCCTTCCAGGGCGGATGCTGTGGGCAACTGGTAGGGCGTGCGTACCTGCACGCGGAACCCTCGGGATGGTGTGCAAGTATGCACACCCTATAGCAGAGCGGGACGCGGGATGGGGACATCCCGCCTACAGGCCATCGAGCAATCGCGCGGCGAGGGCGGCCATGTCGCGGGCGATGACGGCGGCGGCCCTGGCGCCCAGGGCGGGCGAGGCCTCGACGCGCGGGTCGCGGCCGTAGACGTTGAACGGCCTCACGGCGAGGTCGCGGCTGAGCTGCGTGAGGTCCACCAGGCCGGGCTCGAAGTGCCACAGGAGCGAGGTCTCCCACATTGCCGCGTGGTCGCTGGTGAAGTTGATCTCCTTGCCGAAGTCCATGTCGCACGTGCCGTGGGCTCTCATCTTGCCGTCGTAGGCGGCGGCCACGTCGCGCATCATCTGGATTTGCTCGCGGGGGGTGTGGCCCGTGGTGAGGATGGCGACCTTGAAGCCGACGCGCTCGAGCGAGCGGAGCGTGGCGAGGAGGAGGGTGCGCTGGACGTCGGGCTCGCCGATGAACGTGCAGTCGTGCTTGTAGCGGGCGGGGTCGGCGCTGCACACGCCGGGGATGTTGTAGTAGATGGGCGGGTACACGATGCCGCCGCCGACGCGTGCCGCCTCGCAGCACAGGGCATGCATCTTCAGCGAGTCGTTGCCCAGAGCCATGTGCTCCCCGTGCCACTCCAGCGAGCCCACGGGCACGTAGACCACGGGGCAGGCGGTGATGCGCGCCTCGAACTCGTGGGGGAGGAGGCGCTCGTACTGGACCTTTTCCTCCATGTCAGTTTCCTCACAATCAAGGGGCAGAGGGCAGATCGCGGTGGACCAGATGGACGCAATGGACGAGATGGACAGATCGGAACCTGGCTGGCTTCGCGCCCCGTCTGGGGGCGCCATTCTGTCCATCGGGTCCATCCCCGGCGCCTCAATCCAGCTCCGGCCTCACGTCCACCCATCCGCCGTCGGCCTCGAGGGCCGAGCGGTACATGGCGTCGAGGATGGCCTGGGAGCGGCGGCCTTCGCGTCCGTCGCTGGTGAGCTTCGCGCCCGCCCGCAGGTGGGCGGCGAAGTTGTCCACGTTATTCAGCCACTCGCTTTCGGCGCGGTCGGGGGGCTTGTCGCCCCAGGCGTTGTCGAGGAACCAGCGCTCCATCGGGCGGTCGAAGGGGCCGCCCGCGGCCTGGATGACGGCGCCCTGGGTGCCGTGAAGCTCGAAGCGGAAGTACCAGGTGGGATGTGGATAGCTTGATGTGGCGCAGAGGGTGAGGACGAGTCCGTTGGCGTAGAGCCAGGTGGCGACGCCGAGGTCCTCGGCCTCGATCTCGTGGGTCTGCGTCCAGATGCTGCACCGCACTTTCCGCGGCACGCCGAGGATGAAGGCCAGCTCGTCGAGGTGGTGGATGTTCTGGTTCGAGAGCACGCCCCCGCCGTCCCAGCGTCGGGTGCCGCGCCAGCCGCCGTTGGAGCGGAAGTAGTCCATCGTGCGGAGGATTTTGAGCGCGGCGTCGGCGCCGAGCAGGCGGCCGAGGCGTCCGCTGGCGACGGCGGCCTTGAGCGAGAGCGGCCCGGGCTCGACGCGGCGGCTGAAGTCCACGGCAAGCGTCAGGCCCTTCTGCTCGGCGAGGCGGATCATCGCGTCGCAGGCGGCGAGGCTGGCCTCCATGGGCTTGGTGACGAGCACGTGCTTGCCCGCCTCGAGGGCCTGAAGGGCCACGGCGGCGTGGTTGCCGGTCTCGGTGAGGACGAAGACGGCCTCGACCTCCCTGCGGTCGAGCCAGCGGCGGACGTCGGTCTCCCAGGGCACGCCGCAGGCCTCGGCGGTGCGCCTGGCGCGCTCCTCGACGAGGTCGCAGACGCCGATGAGCTTCGCCCCCGGCGTGTCCTGAACCATCCTGGCGCGGCTGTGGCCCATGCCGAGTCCGACGACGACGAAGCGGACGGGGTCGCTGGCCCAGGGGCGGACGACGGCCGCCTTCTTCTTGCCCGTGTCGAAGAGGCCGCCGGGCGCGGCGGTGGGCCAGGCCCTCTGAATGGCCTCGACCACGCGGCGCGACATCTCGGCGTGGGGCACGGCGGGGTCGGGGTTGTGGGTCTCGGCGCTCACGGGGCCGCGGAGGCCCGCGTTGTCGAGAGTTTGGAGCACCTTGTCGTAGGGGATGGGTTCGCCGAAGCCGGCGACGGCGCCGTGGGCTTTGACGTGGACGAGTCGGGCGCGCTGGGCCATGCGGATGAGGAAGACGGGCAGGTCCTTGCGACGCTCGTCGCAGTCCCAGCTCGAATGCACGTCCCATGCAAAGCCCCAGGCGGGCACGCCGAGCGCGTCGAGCACGGCGAAGCATTCGTCGGGCGTGGTGCCGCAATTCTCGAAGCCGAGGACAAGGCCGGCCTGGCGCGCGCGGTCGGCCAGGGGGCCGAAGCGGTCGAGGGCCTTCTGGAGCTCGTCGGGGCGTACGGCGAGCTGGCCCTCCAACTCGCGCGGCGGCTGCCAGTAGAAGAAGGAGCGCACGAGGCGGCAGCCGAGGACGTCGGCGGCGCGGAGGACGCCCTCCAGCTTGGCCGCCTCGGCTTTCAGGCGCTCACCCTCGGGCAGATGCACCTTGGCCAGCGACGACTGGAGGCAGCCGATCTTCATTCCGTGGCGGTCGAGGAGCTTCTTCGCCTCGGCCAGCTCGTCGGGGGCGAGGTCCTCGAATGCCTTGCGGAACACGCGGCCGCGCAGGTCGCAGTGCTCGAGGCCCCACGACTTCAGGATGGGCAGGGTGTCGGCGAAGTCGAGGCCCAGTTCGTCGGTGAAGATGGATGGGAACATGGCTTCTCCTGGTGCGGCGGCTCGCCTCCCACGGCACCACTGTAGCCGAAGGCCAGGGGATGTCAAGCCAGGTTGCACAGGAGGGGGCCGGCGTCAGATGCTGTCGTACGGTTCCTCGTCGGGCGGGGGGGATGCGGTCGCAAACTCCTCGGTGGGGAGCTCCTCGACAGGCTCCGCCGGCGGCTCGGCGGCGGCCGGCGAGGCATTGGGGGCGAGGGCGCGCCGCTTGCGGTTCGTCAGCGGCCAGTGCAGCGGAATGTAGGGCTCGCCCACGAACACCACGCCGGTTTCGACCTTCTGCTGTTCCTTCACCTCGACCGCCACGATGTGGCCGCCCTGGGCGCGCGCGGCGATGGCCGCCTTGACCGCATTGACCGCGGCCTGCACGTCCGGGCCGATCACGACCACGGACTGGGCGACACGGGTGGCGTTAGTCTTGTCCTCATAGAAGGCCGTCATCTTGTAGCGCAGCATGGCATCTCCAGCGAGCATCGGCGCCTCGGCCCACTTGAATATTACGCCCACTTCCGCTCACCCGCAAGAGGGGAGGGGCACAGAACGCCATGCCTCCCTGGAACTGGACGGCCGCGGCCGTGGCGCTGGCTAGTCGTTCGACCTCGGTGTCGCCTCGCTGGTCGGCCAGCGGAAGGGGATGTAGGGGTCGCCGCGGTAGACGATGCCCGTCGAGACGGGCGCCTTCTCGGCCACGTGGATCGCCGCCAGACGCCCGCCGACCGCTTCGGGGCTGATCTGGCTCTTCACCAGCTCGATGGCTGAACGGTCGTCGTGCGCGATGGCAATGATGCTTTGCGCCACTCGCGTGTTCGTGGCCTTGTCCTCATAGTATATGACCATGCGGTAGCGAACCACGTGCCTGCTCCTCCTGCCTGTCCCGCTCCCGGAAACTCCCCAGCCCTTCCACCGCGCGCCCGTATTGTATCGCGCGGGCGGGGCGCAATCAAGGACCGGGTTCCTTCAGGGGGCGCGGACATGCAGCCGCCCGCCCTGGACCTCCAGAGAGCCCTGGAGACGCCGCGGAGCCACGTTCCAGCCGCCGAGCGTGAGGGAAAAGGTCCTCGGCTGGCCCGCGCCCGCCGTGTGGGCAGGGCCCAGGCCCTCGATGCGGATCACGCGGTTCTCGCCCGGCAGCAGCGACAGGAAGTTGTCGGAGTACGTGAGGTCGGCCGCGCCGTGTCCCGCCGCCTCAAGGTTCACGAGGAACGCGAGGGCGGGCGACACATTGCGGACCTCCACTGCCGCGGCGTCGCCGTCCTGCCTCAGGCGGGCGTCGAGCGTGGCGGGGGCGAGGCGATCGAGGGCGTGGAACGGCATGGGTTCGGCAGCCGCGACCAGGCGGCCCAGCTCGCCGTGCGGCAGGCGCGCGAGGTAACCGAGCAGCCCTGCGGTGAAGCGCGCGGCGTCGCTCCAGGCGCCCAGCACGCCGCCGAGGCTCGCGGCCAGCACAAGCACCCGGCCCTGGCCGTGGCGTCCCTCGATGACCAGCGGGCGCCGGCCATCGAGTTCCACGAGCACGTCGGCCTCGGGCAGCGCCTCGAGCGCCTCGCTCGGCGACACGGCCGGGCAGAGGGCGAACGCCAGGCGGGCGACCGCGGGATGGTCGGGCATCGCGGCCACCGGTACGCCCGCGGGGCCTGCCGCCCCGGGGGCGCGGCGGACGGGCAGCGCCGACGCCAGGGCGGAGTCGAACAGCGCGCGGTCCATCCCCTCGACGAGCAGGCCGCAGCCCTTCGACACGGCGGAGGCCACGGCCCTCAGGTCGTCCTCCGTGAATTCGGCGAACCCCGCCGCGGCGTCCACCACGATGGCGTCGTAGCCGCTCAGGTCGAGGCGGGGCTTCTCGGCGGGGTCCGGCCCGCGCGCGGCCGAGGGCTGGTCGGCAGGCGCCGCCGGCGGCCGCTCGGCCACAATGCCCGTGGCGGCGAGGAACGCCTCGTCGGCCAGCAGCCCGGGCGGCCGCGCCCCGAACCAGGCCACGCGCGGCCCCCGCCCAACGGCTCCGCCCTTCGGCGGCGTGACGCCGATCCAGTAGAGGTTCGAGGCGAGCGCCTGGCCGCCCGCGTCGCTGAGGCTCAGGTGCAGGAAGCACACGTCGCCGGCCAGAGCCCAGCCCGCGCTCCAGTCGAAGGCGAGCGGGCGCGACACGACGGCCTGTTCGGCGTCGAAGCGGCTCTCGCGCAGGAACCGCGGCTGCATCGAGCGGTCAAGCACCGTGGCCACGGCCCGCGCGTTGCGCAGCGGCGCGGAACGGTTCTCGACGCACACTTCGACGTGCAGGCTGGCGCCCGCGGGCACGCACGGCGGCTGGTCGGACCCGAAATCGGCGAAGATACTCACGTCGGCGAGCGCGCGCCGCACGAAGAAGCTGGCCGGCTTCGGCGCCCCGGCGGCGTCCACGAGCGCGGGCGAGGCGGCGGGCGCCGGCTCGTCGAGCTGCCAGAAGACCTCGGCCGCGGGGGCCCGGCGATGGCGCTCGGCGGCGGCGCGCCCGGCGGCCGCCTGGGCGGCCTGGGCCTTGAGGATGTGCTGACGGGCCGATTGCGAGGGGCCGTAGGGCGCCGCGCTGCGGGCCGACGCGATGGCCCACGCCTCGCCGCACGGCCACTCGGGGTCCCCTCGCGCGTCCAGGCAGAGGGCCGAAGGCGCGGGGAGGCCCGGCACGTGGCGCAGGCTGGCGCCCAGCCAGTGCGTGCGGCCAACGGCGTCGGGGCGGGTCGTCCAGAGCGCGGCGGGACCCGTCCTCGGGCTGTCGCCGACGAGGCGGCGCGTGGGGTCGAGCCGCAGGCAGAGGGCCGCGGCGTCGGCCGTCAGGCGCGGGTCGGGCGACCCTCCCGGCGCCCCCCCCACACACCAGGCCACGAGCGACGGGTGCGAGCGGATGCGCCGCACGGCCGCGGCGGCGTTGGCCAGGTACTCGTCGGCGCCGATGCCGTGGCCTTCGCCGGCGAGTGGAAGCTCCTGGATGACCAGGAACCCCTCACGGTCGCACAGGCCGTAGAACAGGTCGGTCTCGGCCAGGCCGCCGCCTGCGACGCGCAGGGTGTTGAAGCCGCACTCGCGGGCGCGGGCGAGCAGGCGCTCGTAACGGGCCGCGTCGAGCCGCAACGCCGCGTCGGCCGGCAGCCACATCGCGCCGAGAATGTCAACCCCCTGGCCGTTCACCCTCAGGCGGGCGATGCCATCATAGGGGGCCAGCTCGACCGAGCGGAGGCCGAATCCCAGTTCCGCTTCGTCTGACACGGCGCCGCCGTCCAGCCTCACGCTTGCGGCCAGACGGTAGAGCGGCTGATCGCCGAGGCCCCGTGGCCACCAGAGCTTCGGCTGAGGCAGCAGGACCTCGGCCTCGACGCGGCTCGCCTTGCTCCCTTCAACGGTCGCCTTCTGCTCGAACGCGACCGTGGGCGGGACGTCCCCATCCCTCGGTTCGCGGGGTGGGGACACGACGCCCGCAAGCGCGACTTCAAGCCTCTCGTTCGCGAGGCTCACGATCTCGGCGCTCACGCGCAGGCGCGCCGCGGCGTCGGTCAACTGAACGGTCTCGATGGCGAGATCGCGCAGCAGGCACGGCCCGGCGCTCCGGAGGCGCGCCGGCTGCCACAGGCCGAGCGGCGGCGTGCCGGGGTCGGCCAGCGCCTGCGCGGTGACGAGCCGGCGCGCGGGCGCCGGGCGGAACGGCTCGCCGCCCTTGACGAAGTCGGCGGGCGAGCCCACTACCCGCACGGACACCGTGTTGCGTTCGCCCAGCTTCGCGCCGAGCGTGGCGTCGAAGCGGCCCGGCACGAACGGCCCGGCCGAGCGACCGACCCAGCGGCCGTTGAGCCAGGCGTCGGCCTGATAGGCGGCGCCGTCGAGCTCCAGCCAGACCGAGCGTCCCGCCCAATGGCGGGGGATATCGAGCTCGCGCCAGTACCACCACTCGGTGTCGGCCACGTCGCGCAGCATCGCCTCATCGCGCGGCCCCAGGCCCAGTGCGGTGTAGACGGAGCCGGGGACGGGTGCCGGGATGGCTTCGGCCTGGGCGGCGGAGCTCGCTCGGTGGGCCTCGCGGCCGATGCCCGCGCCCACGGGGAAGCCAGCCAGGCGCCACGCGCCATCGAGCGGGAGGGCCTCGACGAGCCGCTCGGGCCCCTCAGCCTTCGGGCGCACGGCCACGCGGTTGTGCAGCGGCTCGCCCACGCGCGCGATGGCCCAGTCGGCGGGGCCGCTGAGCCAACGCGGGCCGCTGCGGCGGTGCATCTTGAGCTCCAGGTGCCGGACGCCGGGGATCGGCACGTAGAGGTGCCGCGGTTCGCTGTTCCACTTCAGGCGCCCGGTCTGGAAAAGCATGCGGCCGTCGCCCACGACCATGAACTCGAACGACTCGGCCTCGTCGCGCGCCTTCGAGACGGCGGCCTCGCCCTCGAGGTCCGAGCCGACCACGGCCTCGAAGACCGAGAATCGGCCGTCGAGGTTGAAGCCGATCTCGCAGTTGGGGTGGATGCCCAGGCCGCGGTCGAACGTGCGGCCGCCCAGCGTGAGCGGGAAGGCGTTGAAGCTGCGGTCGCGCGCCACGCAGCCCTTCTCGGGCCGCGTGTAGGCGGGCTCGAGGTCGCTGAGGAACAGCTCGCCGGCGCCCTCGGGTGGGGTGCGGTGTTCGGGCGTGCGGCGCGGCGGGCGGGCGCGGCGGAGCTTCTCATCGCCCGTCACGTACCAGTCGGGGTTGAGGCGCCAGTCGTTGTCGAAGTAGCCGATGGCCAGGGCCGTCTCGGGGCTGTAGGTGAGGTTGTCGAAGACCTCGAAGTCGGCCCAGTGGAAGCCGTCGAGGATGCCCCAGTCGAACCAGTTGCCGAACCGCCCGATGATCTCGAACACGCCACGCCACGTGGTGCCGGTGAAGAGGACGACGTAGCGCTGCGGGTTCAAAGGGTTAGGGTAGACGAGCTTGAGGCCCAGGTCGTCGCCCTCGTAGCGCTTGCCGCCGAAGGCGATGCTCTTGCCCTCGATGCGGATGGGCAGCGTCGGCGTCACGCGGGGGATGAGGCTGTTGGTGGCCGGGTCGCCTACGAGGATGAGGCTGCACCGCGCGATGTCGTCGTCGGTCACCTCGCGGTCGGCCTTGATGCGGCACTTGCCGCGCGCCCAGCGGTTCCAGAAGTCGGCGAGGAGCCGGGCCTCGTCGGCGGCCACGCGCTTCGCCCGCTCGTCGTCGCCGCTGGTGCCGAAGACGATGACGAAGCTGGTCATGAAGGCGTGCTCGACGGGGCCTTCGAGGGTGGCGGTCTTGTGCAGGCCCTCGGGTTCCTTCGAGGGCGCCCACTTGCCGCCCTGCTTGCGCAGGCGCAGCCAGCCGTCGGCGGGGGCCTTGCCGCGGTACTGCTCGACGCCGTCCACGCGCACGCGAATGGGCTGGGCGGGGTCGAAGAGCGGGGCGGCGAGGTGGAGCGAGAACTCCTCGAGGTTGTCGGTCTTCACGTTTGCGGAGGTCCTGTCGAGCGCCTCGGCCTCGATGCGGGCGAAGGCGAAGGCCCGTTCGAAGCGATGGAGGCGCACCCAGTAGGCGCCCGGGTGGCGCCGCCAGGCAGTCTTGAAGACGACGCGCTTTGGCCAGGGCTCGCGCTTCTGCTCGCGGAGCCACTTGAGCATGTCGGACACCTTGTCGCCCGGCACGCCGTGGCCGGCGCCGGGCACCTCGACGTAGAAGCAGGGGGCGCCCGCCTTCTTCAGCTCGGCGGCCATCGAGCGGCTGTGGTCGCAGGGCACCACGTTGTCCTTGTCGCCGTGGAGGGGCATCGAGGGCAGGTTGAGCAGGTTCTCGGCGAAGAAGGCGGGGCTTTCGGTGGCCTCGACCCAGGCCTTCCTGGGGCTCATCCAGGTGGGATTGGTCTCGCCCCAGTTCCACAACCGCTCCCAAACGCGATGGTCGGCGTTGCCGCACACGGGGCCGAGGGCGGCGAAGCGGTCGGGGAAGTGCACGCCCACCTGCCAGGAGCCCGAGCCGCCCATCGAGAAGCCATACAAGACGACACGGTCGGGGTCAATGCTCAGCCGAGCCTGAACGTCCTCGACCACGCGCACCACGTCCAGCTCGCCCCAGAGCTTGTAGTCGGTGTTTCCGCGGCCATCGGGCGCGGCGACCACGAAGTCCTCGAGCTCCTTGGGCGGCCCGCCGATACGGTAGCTGCCGCCGAGGCCGTGGAGCTGGACCGCCAGCGGCCACTTCCTGTCGGCAGAGTAGTCCTTCGGCAGCCAGAGCGAGTAGGGCTGGTCCGTGTCGTCGAGGTCGCAGCGGTAGTACCAGGTGGCCACCTTGCCGCGTTCGAGGGGCTGGGAGGCGAAGGAGGGGCAGGCCATAAGGAAGAGGGCGATGAAAGCCCGGAATGCGTAATCCGTAATCCGTAATCCGTAACCAGAAAAGCGGATGGCGGCGCGGCGAGTCGAGCTATCAGACAGTCGCAATGACATCGTACTCCACCAGCTCCTTCTTGGAGCTACGCTTGCGGAGCGCGCGAATCTCAGTGTGTGCCACCCCGAGCTGCTTGAGCATGTCCTCATAGACACGCTCCACAGGGACCAGCACGTCGTAGAACTTCGAGTTGCCGACGATATAGTGCATCTCACCGCCGGGCTTCATGGCCTGCACGGCAGATTGAAGGTGCAGCCAGATGTCCTCGAAGTACTTGCCGACGTACCTGGCAAGGATGTCGCCGGACTTGGCGTCGGAGCGTCGGATCCTATCCAGGAGACCGGCGAGGTAAGGAGGGGTGAAGGTGTTGGCTGTCCGCTCCCAAGAGGCGACTCGACTTGTGGCAATCCCCCAGGTTCCGCCGATGGCTTCCCAGTCCATCTCCCCCGCCTCTCTTGCCTCCTTGAGGAAGCCGAGCCAGAACATATACGGCCTCAGCTCGCGGATGTAAGACATGCGGTTGGGGTAAGGCGGCGAAGTGATCAGGAGGTCGGCCCCGTCGTCGAAAACTCTCGGTATATGCCTGGAGTCCCCTTGGAGCACGTGCGGCACGCGAGACGGATTCAGGCTGGCTCCGGCCAGAACAAAGCGGACGTCCTCGTGGAACCTCGCCCTCAAGGCTTTCGGCTCATCTTCGCGGAAGAGAGCCATCTGCCCTGAAACGGCGCCCCGCGGCTTGAACGACATGGACTGGTGATTGAAGGCCACATTGGACAGCGCCATCATGGTGCGGCAGAACGCAATCAGCAGCAAGTCACGAACCGGGCCAGGGTCAGGGCAGACCGCTTCGATCCCGCCTTTGGCGGCGCAGAGGAAGCCGAGTTCCATCTTCCCCCACCACCTATCCATGTTCGAGATAGGCGGGGGGGCGACGGCCTGCCCAGCGCCACGTCTCAGGCTGGAGAGCACCTCTCTGGTGCACTGCTCCACGTGGGCCAGATCGTCGTCGCTATAGGCCCGAACCTTGGCTTGGCCGAACCAGACAAGGAAGGGGTTGATGTCGAGGGCCACGGCCGCATGGCCCCGCATCCCAGCGCACAGGGGCGTCGTGGCAGTGCCAGAGAACGGGTCAAACACGTTTGCCCTGCCCTCGCTGTCGCAGAGGATGTCGTCCACCACTTTCACCGAGTAGGCGGGAGTCAGGCGTAGCCAGCCGTGGCGACCGTTGGACATGTTGTGCTTGAAAGTGAGATCCGCTCTCTGCTTGACAGCAACAGCATCATGGGCCACTGAGGTGGGTGTACTCATAGCTCACTCCGCCCGCAGGAGGGCCTCCAGAATGCGCGCGACCTCCTGCTGTAGAGCGGTCGCATGTCGTTCCAGAAAGCCGGCGAGATCATAGCCGATGACCTCGCGGAGGAAACAGTATGTCGAGTCCCTGCAAGTGGCATCCCCTAGTCGCCCCGTGAGGATGGCCCAACGCTCGGCGCGATAGCGGGAGGAAATGTCGTCTATCTGCGTAGAAAGGATGAGAGCGCAGGGCAGATAGGCTTGGCTATACGCCGTCGCCGCATTCGCTATATCGGCATTCTGTCGCTTGGAATCCTTGCTCTTGTACCCCTGTCGGACCTCGAATACGACGCCGCGCAACGCGCGGATGATGCTGTGGTTCACCTTGAGGTCCTCAGCCACTTGGCACATCCAGTCCGAGATCCTGCTCCGCTTCGCCTCATCGCGCACGGCCTCGAGCGGGATACGGCCATCCAATGAGAGCGTGCGGACCTTCCTCCTCGCTCCCTTTGTCGTGTACGACCAAGCGCACTCGTCTGGCGCCAGGCCAAGCTCGTCCTGTAGAACCTGCCGGAAGAGGCGTTCGCAGCCGATCCCAATCTGCCGATAGATGCTGGTCATGCCCCCTGCGGCCTTGTGCGCCGCGGACATGAGCGGATGATCTAAGCCAAACCAAGTATAGAACGGGTCGGCCCGATAGAGCGTCTGGAAATCAGACAGAGACATGCCCACCCCACGGCCATGCCCAAGCTTCGGCCTGTACTCGGAACAGACACGGATCGGCTGAACCAGGATATCAAGATACAGCTGCTCGCGCTCGCTATCCATCAAGGGGCTTCTCTCTTGCTTCGGCTAAGCGTCGCCGCGAAGACGTGCATGTTCCGCTCTCTGGGGAGCGTGAGCGCCATGAGCTTGCGCTTGGGGTCCAGGGGCACACGCCAGGCGACGAGGCCGCACTCCTTGGCCTCCTCCTTGCCCTCGAAGGTGTGGATCGCCGAGAGGCGGAGGACGTCTATCTCGCCCGCCGCGGGCTTCGAGAGCCAGTCGGCCAGGCGGAACTCGCCCTGGGCCTGGCCGTCCTCGTAGTCGATGGTGAGCAACGCGGCACGGGCGCCGTCGTGGCAGGCGCCGAGGAACCAGACGGCGTCGAACGCCTCGTAAGGCTTGGCGAGCTGGAGCCGCTGGCCGTCGCACAGGACGTTGTTGCGCAGGCGGTCGTCCTTGTCAGGGAAGCGGAAGGTGACGGCGGGATGGCCCGGAACCTCGACGAGTGCGCCCTTTCTGGGCAAGAGGTCTGCGATGAGGCAACTGCCCTCGCGGCGGCTGGGGAAGTCGAAGTTGCCTTCGGTCGGGTTTGCGCGCCACGAGATGCCGTCGTTGTTGAAGTGGCCGGCGAGGGCGTCGAGATGGATGCACTCGACGTTCTGTGCCGGCGCGGGCGGGGGCGCGGCCTCGGCCTTGTCGAGGCGCTGCACCTTCAGCTCGGCCTTGCCGTCCTTCTTCTCCAGCGAGAGCTTCGCGCGGTGGCGAGCGAGGACGCGGCCGGCGGCGCTCTGGAGTTCGGCGACGAACTCGATCCCGTCGCGGGGCAGAGACGCCCCGCCCACAACGGGGATGCGCCACTCGACCTCGCCGCGGCCGGGCTGCGTGCCGCCGTCCACAGCCCGCGGCTGTTCGGAGCTGAGTGGCACAATGCCCGAAGCCGCCTGGGCGTCGCCGCGGCCTGCCCGCCAGGCGATGCGGTGGCCGGCCAGCGAGTAGCACGGGAGACGCTGGGCGACGGGCGAGGCGAGCTGGACCTCGAAGCGGCTCTTGAGGACGAGGGTCTCCCCATCCATCCGCGCCTCGTGCCGCGGCTCCTTGAGGGCGAAGGGGCTGAGGCGCTTCTCGGCTACGGCGAACTGGGCCTCGTCGGCGTCCAGCTCGAACGCGACTGCGGCAAGAGTCGAGCGGCGTTCGGCCTCGCGGCCGCGATGGGCGAGCGAGGCGTCGAGCCGTCCACGGTCGCCGGCCTCGGTCACGCGGTCGAGCAGGAAGAGAGTCCGGCCGTCCGCGTTCCGCACGAGGTCGTCGAGACGGCGGCCATAGCCATCGTCGTCCTCGCGGCCTGTCTTGGTGACGAAGCTGGCGACGAGGAAGTCGAAGCCTGCTGCATCGGCGGCGAGGTCAGGTGCGGGACAGCCGATGGGCAGCCGCGGCGTCAGTTCGCGCAAGCGGTCGCGAGTGGCGGGAGCCGTCTTGAAGTCCCCCCGCACCACCCAGCCCCACACGCAGGGGTGGCGCAGGGCCTCGGAGGCCAGGGCGTCCAGCGTCTCCTGCGCGCCCGGCGCCTCGAGCGCGAGGGCGGGGGCGTCGATGAACGCGACAATGCCCTCCCCATCGCAGAAGTCCAGCACCTCATCCAGGGACGAACCTCCCGCAGGTTTGGAACCTGCGGGAGGTTGGGGTACTTCCAGCCTGTGCGCCAGCGCGCTCGCCTGGCCGGGCTGGGTGCACAGGAGCGTGGTGCCACGGATGGTGCGCGCAACGGCCGCGACGCGCAGGGATTCGCGGTTCACGAGCCAGCGGCCGGCGGTGGCCTCAACGGAGCGCAGGCCGACGCGGCGGACGGCCTGGCGGACGGGCTGCCCGTCGCGCGTCTGGAGCGTGGCCGTGAGGCGATAGAGGAAGGGGTCGTCGAACCGCCAGAGCCTCGGCGGCTGAGGCTCGAAGGAGTGAGCGACGGCGGCCGACTGGTTTGGGTCAAGGCGCACGTCGCTGCCGCGCCGCCACACGGGGTGGGGGTTGCTGGCCGCCTCGTCGGGCTCGAAGGCGAGTTCGGCCTTGCCCTCGAAGCGCTCGCGGCTGCGATTCGCCGCATCGAGGGCCACGTCAACCACCGCGCCCGACGCGAGACATGTCGTGTAAGTATCTATTCTGCAAAATGTTACGGTGCTGGAGGCCTCAAGCCAGCAAGCTTCGAGGCAGGGGCGCTCGGACTCGCCGGGCTCCGCGACGGCCACCAGCGCCGTGTTGCTGGAGCCGGGCCGCACGGCCCTGGCCGCGTCGAGTCGCACGTCGAGCGCGCCGGGGGCTCGCGCGCCCAGCGGCTGGCCGTTGAGCCACACCCACACTGTGCCACCCGACGGGCGGAGGACGAGGCTCACGCGGTAGCCTGCCCAGGCCGCCGGCACAGCGAAGCTCGCTCGGTAGACCCCACACGGCTCTCCCCCCTGGCGGTGGGGCAGGGCCACGCCGCGCCAGTCGGCGGGCAACTGCTCGAGGGAAGGCGGAGCCGCCGTGGGGGCGTACTCCCAACCCGAGCGAACCGCGAGAATGTGGGTGGTGTCGGGGACGCCCTCTGCCGCCACGCAAGCAACGGCCGCGAACCATGCCAGCACTGGAGCTGCTCGGGTTGGCATCCCGCCTCCGTCGCGCGTACATCGCCACGGAATCGCCGGCCAGTCCTACGGCCTGCGATTCTAGCAGACCCGCATGTGCGGATCAAGGAGGCAGGCGACCGGGCTCGTGCGACCTCGCCGATCGGCAGGCCGGACAAGCCCAGGCAAGCCAGGCAAGCCGGCGGCTGATTCGGGGTGCCGGGCGTGTCCTCGCGCCCGGGCGATCGCCTCTATCTCTCTGTGCAGGCAAGGGCTTACGTGGCTGATGATCATTTGAGTTGACTTGCGCAGGCGTTTCCCGTAAAATCCTGGCTTGTCCCATGGAATTCTGAAGGGCTGGTTTGCGCACGGAGGTCTACGCCAGATGCCCAATCCGAAACGCCGGCACTCACGAGCCCGGGGCCGGACGCGTCGCGCACACGATGCCGTCCGCGCGCCCCAGTTGGTGCCCTGCCGCAACTGCCACACGCCGAAGCTGCCGCACCGCGTGTGCCACAACTGCGGCTTCTACGCGGGCCGCGAGATCGTGAAAGCCAAGGAAGCCTGAGGCATGCGGATCGCTCTGGACGCGATGGGGGGCGATTCCGCCCCCGAGGTGGAGGTCGAAGGGGCCATCCAGGCCGCCCCCGAGCTGAAGGGCCACGAGATCGTGCTCGTGGGCGACGAGGCCCAGATCGCAGCGGTGGCGGCCCGGCACCGGGGCCTGCCCCACGGGATCAGCGTGCGGCACGCCCCACAGGCGGTGGGGATGGACGAGGCGCCGGTGGAGGCCATCCGCCGGAAGCCCGACTCCTCGATCGCCCGCTGCATCGAAATGGCCGGCAACGGCGAGGTGGACGCCGTGGTGTCGGCCGGGAACACGGGAGCCGTGGTGGCCCTGGCCTCGCTGAAGCTCGGGCTGCTCGAGGGCGTGCGGCGCCCCGGCATCGCCGTGGCCCTGCCCACCCGCAACGGCGACCGCACGCTGGTGATTGACTGCGGGGCCAACGTGAACTGCTCCCCGGAACACCTGTACCACTACGGGGTGATGGCCTCGGCCTATGCGACGCACGTGTTCGGCAAGAAGAAGCCGCGCGTGGCCCTGCTGAACATCGGCGAAGAGTCGATCAAGGGCAACCGGCTGGTCAAGCAGGCGCAGACCCTGCTCGAGGGCTCGAGTCTCCACTTCATCGGCAATGTGGAGGGCCGCGACATCTTCTCGGGCGGAGCCGATGTGGTGGTCTGCGAGGGCTTCGTGGGCAACGTGCTGCTCAAGGTGAGCGAGGGCCTGGCCGAGACGATCATGAGCATGATGAAAGAGGGCATCCAGCGCACGCTGCGGCGGCGCATCGGGGCCATGCTGTGCAAGTATGCCATGATCGAACTCGCGGCGAAGGTGGATTACGCGGAGTTCGGCGGCGCCCCTCTGCTGGGCGTGAACGGCACGGTCATGATCTGTCACGGCGGCTCGGACCGCCGCGCCATCGCCGTCGCCACCCGTGTCGCCGCCGAGGCCGCCGCGCACAAGGTCAATCAGCACATCGTCGCCGACCTGCGGGTGCGGCGCGCCAGCTAGCAACAACGAGGAACCCCGCGCATGGGCGAATGTCCCCGAGCGGCCATCACCGGCTGTGGCATGCACCTGCCCGAGAGGGTGATGACCAACCACGACTTCGAGGCGATCGTGGAGACGACCGACGAGTGGATCGTCACGCGCACGGGGATTCGCCAGCGCCGCATCGCGGCGCCCGGCCTGGCCGCGTCGGACCTGGCGCTGCCCGCGTCGCGCCAGGCCCTGGCCGAGGCCGGCCTGGCGCCGAGCGACCTGAGCGCGATCGTCGTGGCCTCGATGACGCCCGACATGCTGTTCCCCTCGACCGCGTGCTATCTCCAGGGCGCGCTGGGCGCGGTGCCGTGCGCGGCCTTCGACATCCTGGCCGCCTGCTCGGGCTACGTGTACGCCCTGAGCGTGGCGCGGGCCATGGTCGTGGCCGGCCAGGCGCGCCACGTGCTCGTCGTGGCCAGCGAGGTGCTCTCGAAGTTCACCGACTACCAGGATCGCACGAGCTGCATCCTCTTCGGCGACGGGGCGGGGGCCACCGTGGTGTCGGCCGCTCAGCCCGGCGCGCGCGGCGAGGTGCTCTATACCACGATGGGCGCCGACGGCGCCAACAGCGGCTCGATGACCCTGCCCGGCGGCGGCTCGCGCAACCCCGCCAGCCACGAGACGGTGGACCAGCGGCTCCACTATATCAAGCTGCGCGGCCGCGAGGTCTTCCAGCTCGCCGTGCGCAAGGTCGTCGAGGTCGTCCAGCAGTGCATCCAGGCCTGCGGCGCGACCACCGGCGACGTGGCGCTGCTGGTGCCGCACCAGATGAACCTGCGGATCATCCAGGCCTCGAGCGAGCGCCTGGGGATTCCGATGGAGCGGTTCTTCGTGAACATCGAGCGCTACGGCAACACGGGCGCCGCCACCGTGCCGATCGCCCTCCACGAGGCCCACGAGCAGGGCCGCCTGCGGCGCGGCGACCTGGTGGTGCTGGTGACCTTTGGCGCCGGGCTGAGCTGGTCCGGGGCCGTCCTGCGATGGTAGCTTGCGAAAGGGCAACGGTTGGCCGCTGAGAGCCGCATCGCGTTATTGTTTCCGGGCCAGGGGGCGCAGCGCGTGGGCATGGGCCGCGAGCTGGCCGAGGCGTTCCCGGAGGCCCGCAGCGTCTTCGAGCGCGCCAACACCGCGCTGGGCTTCGACCTGGCCCGCCTCTGCTTCGAGGGGCCGGCCGAGGAGCTCAACCGCACCTCGTTGTGCCAGCCGGCGATTCTCACGGCGAGCATTGCTGCCCTCGAGGCGGCCCGGCCGCGTTGCGCCCTGCCGGCCCACGCGCCCAGCGCCGGCCTGAGCCTGGGCGAGTACACCGCCCTCGTCTACGCCGGCGCGCTCACCTTCGAGGGCGCCGTGCGCCTCGTCCACCAGCGTGGCCAGTTCATGGAAGAGGCCGGGCGCGAGAACCCGGGCGGCATGGTGGCCGTGCTGGGGATCGACCGCGAGCGGCTCAACGATGCGCTCGAGGGCGCCAACGAGTTCGGCGTGGCCGAGATTGCCAACCTCAACTGCCCCGGGCAGGTCGTCGTCTCCGGCAGCCTGCCGGCCATGGAGTGGCTGGCAAAGAACGCCCGGAACTTCGGGGCCGAGCGGGCCATCCGGCTCAAAGTGAGCGGGGCCTTCCACTCGCGCCTCATGGCGCCGGCGAGCGACCGCCTCAGCCGCGCGCTGGCCGAGGTGGCCATCTCGCAGCCCCACGCGCCCGTGCTGGCCAACGTCACCGCCAAGTTCGTGGTCTCGGCCGCCGAGGTCCGGGGCCTGCTCGTCCAGCAGCTCACCAGCCCGGTGCTCTGGGAGGACTCGATGCGCTTCCTGCTCGCCATGGGGGTGACCAGATTTGTCGAGCCAGGGCCGGGCGGGGTGCTCACCGGCCTGCTCGCGAAGATTGACAACTCGGTGCGGACCTGTACCATCCAGGTGCCGGCCGATCTGGAGAAGGCGCGGGAGCTATTGGGCGGCTGACGGCCCGGCGGCGCCCCGCACGACGGAGGAGAACAGTGTGAGCGCACAGAAACCCTTCGCGGGCAAGGCCGCGATCATCACGGGCGGCGGGGCCGGCATCGGGCTGGCCATCGCGCGCCGCCTGGCCCAGGAGGGCGCCGACCTGGTGGTGCCCGACTACAACGGCGCCGCGGCCGAGGCGGCGGCCGCCCAGCTCCGCGAGCTGGGCGTGCGCGCGCTCGCCTTCCAGGCCGACGTGGCCGATGCAGCGCGCATGGGCCAGATCGTCGCCGCCACGGTCGAGGCCTTCGGCGGCGTGCACATCCTGGTGAACAACGCGGGTATCACCCGCGACAGCCTGCTCGTGCGCATGGGCCTCGAGCAGTGGGACGCCGTGATCCGCACGAACCTCACGGGCACCTACGTGGCCACCCACGCCGTGCTGCCGCAAATGGCGCTGCGTCAGAGGGGCGGCTGCATCGTGTCGATCGCCTCGGTCATCGGGCTGATGGGCAACGCAGGCCAGGCCAACTACGCGGCCTCGAAGGCCGGCGTGATCGCCTTCACCAAGACCCTGGCCAAGGAGGTGGGCAAACGCGGCGTGCGCGTCAACGCCATCGCTCCCGGCTACATCGCCACCGAGATGACCGCCAAGCTGTCCGACGAGGTGCGCGAGGCGATCCTGAAGAACATCCCACAGCCCCGCATGGGCACGCCCGAGGACGTGGCCGCCGCCGTGCGCTTCCTGTGCAGCGACGAGGCCAGCTATATCACCGGCGTGTGCCTGCGCGTGGACGGCGGGCTGGCCATCTAGCCCAGCCCGCCTGAACGGAAGGCGGAGGAGCCCGCTTCGGACCCGTGGAAAAAGGAGAGTTCCTGGCACCGTCGGTTGCCGGCCGGTGGACGCGTGTGAGAGAACCGCTCCCGTGTGCGAGCAAGGCCATTCGCACGGATGGCCCTCCGGGGAATAGCCCGGTGCCGGATCGCCCGGCGCCCTTCGGGCGGAAGGCCGCCCAACCTTAGGAGAAGCCCTGTGGCCGACGTGAAGGCAGTCGAAGAACAAGTCCGCCAGATCATCTGTGAGAAACTCAGCGTCAAGCCCGAGCAAGTCAGCCCGGCCACCTCGTTCGTCAACGACCTCGGCGCCGACTCGCTCGACACAGTCGAGCTGGTCATGGAGTTCGAGGACAAGTTCGGCATGCAGATTCCCGACGAAGAGGCCGAGAAGATTCAGACCGTGGGCGACGCTGTCCAATACATCGTGGACCACCAAGGCACGGCGGCCTGACGTGCCGGAGGTTCCATGGGGCCGGCTCCGCCGGCGGGCCGGCCCCGCCGCCGCCACCCGAGGAGCAGGACGAACACCGATGGCCAAACGCCGAGTCGTCATCACCGGCCTCGGCTGCGTGACCCCCATCGGCCGCGGGCGCGAGGCCTTCTGGAAGGCCGCGTGCGAGGGGCGCAGCGGAGTCTCGCTCGTCACGCGGTTCGACACCACGGGCTTCGAGGTGCGCATCGCCGGCTGGCTGCCGGACTTCGATCCCCAGCCGGTCATCCCCCCGCGCGACGCCCGACGCATTGACCGCTACGCGCAGTTCGCCCTCGTTGCGGCCGACGAGGCGGTGCGCGACTCGGGCCTCGAGCTCGAGCGCGAGGACCGCGACCGCCTTGGCTGCATCATCGGCAGCGGCATCGGCGGCCTCCAGGAGATGGAGGAGCAGAAGGCCATCCTGCTCCAACGCGGCCCCGACCGCGTCTCGCCTTTCCTCATCCCCAAGATGATGGCCAACTCGGCCGGCGGCCTCATCGGCATCCAGTTCGGCCTCCGCGGGCCCAACTGCACCGTGCTCACCGCCTGCGCCTCCTCCTCGCACGCCATCGGCGACGCCTACTTCCACGTCGCCTACGGCATGGCCGACGTCGTCCTCACCGGCGGCGCCGAGGCCACGATCACGCCGCTCGGCCTGGCCGGCTTCATCGCCTGCAAGGCCCTCTCGAAGCGCAACGACGAGCCGGCCCGCGCCAGCCGCCCCTTCGACCGCGATCGCGACGGCTTCGTGATGGGCGAAGGGGGCGGCATCCTGGTCCTCGAAGAACTCGAGCACGCCCGGGCGCGCGGCGCCCGAATCTACGCCGAGGTGCTCGGCTTCGGTGCCACCTGCGACGCCCACCACATCACGGCCCCCGAGCCCGAGGGCTCCGGCGCCGCCCGCTCCATGAGCACCGCACTCCGCGATGCCGGGCTCGCGCCGTCCGACGTCTCCTACATCAACGCCCACGGCACCTCCACCCCCCTCAACGACGCCATGGAGACCCGCGCCATCAAGCGCACCTTCGGCGACCACGCTTACAGGCTCGCCATCAACTCCACCAAGTCCATGATCGGCCACCTCCTGGGCGCCTCGGGCGGCGTCGAACTCGTCCAGACCGCCCTCAGCGTGGCCCACGACCTGGTGCCGCCCACCATCAACTACGAGAACCCCGACCCCGAGTGCGACCTGGACTACGTGCCGAACACGGCCCGCGAGCTGCCGGTGCGGGTGGCCATGTGCAACAGCTTCGGCTTCGGAGGCCACAACGCCTCCATCCTCATCGGCAAGCTCCGCTAGCTGGATGACTGGATGATTGGAGGAATGCCCGACCCCGATCCGCGCATCCACCCACTCAACCACCCGTCCTTCCCTCATCCCTGAGGACGCCCGATGCCCTTCAAGATGGTTGTGTTGATCAAACAGGTCCCCGACACCAAGAACATCACCGCCAAGGCGATGAACGACGACGGCACGGTGAACCGCTCGGCCCTGCCGGCGATCTTCAACCCCGAGGACCTCAATGCCCTCGAAATGGCCCTCCAGGTGCGCGACGCGCACGGCGGGCACGTGACCGTGGTAACGATGGGCCCGCCGAGCGCCGCCGCGGCCCTCCGCGAGGCCCTGATGCGCGGGGCCGACGCCGTGGCGCTCCTCTCCGACCGCGCCTTCGCCGTGGCCGACACCCTGGCCACTGCCTACGCCCTGGGGTGCGCCATTCGCCGCATCGGGCGCTTCGACCTGCTCTTCTGTGGCCGCCAGGCCATTGACGGCGACACCGCGCAAGTCGGCCCCCAGCTCGCCGGAGCGCTCGACGTGCCCCAGGTCACCTACGCCTGCGAAATCCTGCACCTCGACCCAGGACGCATCCGCGTCCGCCGCCTCATCGAGGGGGGCCACGAGATCGTCGAGTGCACCCTCCCTGCGCTCCTCACTGTCGTCGGCCAGGCCAACGAGCCCAGGCCGCGGCGAGCCAAGCGCGTCGCCCAGTTCAAGCGCGCCCGCTCGCCCCTCGAGGTGCGCGAGGCCATCGCCCGCCAGCTCGACCCCGAGAAAGGCAAGCCCGACCCCGCGTTGCTCAAGGAGCGCGTGGACCCGATCGTCGCCGACCTCCAGGCCCAAGGCCTGCTCATCCCCGTGTGGGCGCCGGCCGACGTGGGGGCCGACGTGGCCCGCTGCGGCGCCGCCGGCTCTCCCACCAAGGTCAAGACCATCGAGAGCATCGTGCTCGTGGCCACCGACCACAAGCGCGTCGAGCCCACCAAGGAGGCCATCGCCGCGCTCATCCACGAGCTGGCCGAAGAACACATCTTCGACTGACCGAGGGCCATCATCCACCAACCTGAGGGTTGTTCGTCATGCCTGAGCGTACCGGTGGGGTTCTAGTCTTCGCGGAGCAGGACGGCGGGAAGCTCGCCGAGGTGAGCCTCGAGCTGCTGAGCAAGGGCCGCGAGCTGGCCGACGCCCTGGGCCAGCCCCTGGGCGCCATTCTGCTCGGCTCCCGGCTCACCGACCAGCCGCGGCACCTCATCGCCTGCGGGTGCGACGTGGTGCACCTGGCCGACGACCCGCGCCTGGCCGCCTACACCACGCTGCCCTACGCGCGTATCGTCAGCGAGGTCATCGCCGCGGCGAAGCCCGAGGTGGTCATCTTCGGCGCCAGCCCCACGGGCCGCGACCTCGCGCCCCGCGTTGCCGCGCGCCTGCGCACCGGCCTCACCGCCGACTGCACCAACCTCCAGATCGGCGACCACACCGACCCGGTGCGCAAGACCGAGTACAGGAAGCTCCTCTACCAGATCCGCCCGGCCTTCGGCGGCAACATCATCGCCACCATCGTCACCCCCGAGCACCGGCCCCAGATGGCCACCGTGCGCGAGGGCGTGATGCGCATGCCCAAGCCCGACCCCGCCCGCCAGGGCACCGTCGTGCCCGTCGCGGTGAAGCTCGACGGCGAGGCCGAGGCCGTCCGAATCCTCGAGCGCGTCAAGGCCGAGCGCAAGGTGAACCTCAAGGGCGCCAAGGTCATCGTCGCCGGCGGGGCCGGCGTCGGCTCGCCCGAGGGCTTCGAACTGGTCCGCGAGCTCGCCCGCACCCTCGGCGGAGAGGTGGGCGCCAGCCGCGCGGCCGTGGACGCCGGCTTCATCGCCCGCGACCACCAGGTGGGCCAGACCGGCACCACCGTCCGGCCCAAGCTCTACATTGCCGCCGGCATCTCCGGCTCGGTGCAGCACCGCGCCGGCATGGCCGAGTCCGGCCAGATCATCGCCATCAACACCGACCCCGACGCGCCAATCTTCGCCTTCGCCCACTACGGCATCGTCGGGGATCTGTTCGACGTGATTCCCAAGATGATCGAGGCATACAAGTCGAAATAGGACCGATAGGACCCATAGGACCGATAGGGCCCGTTGAGGTCCCATCTGTCCTATCCGTCCCATCCGTCCCGTCTGTCCTATCAGCCCTAGCCCAGAGAGCAAGAGCCATGCCCAACTTCTACGACGATAACCCTGACCTCCGCTTCAACCTCGACCAGGCGCCCCTGGCCGAGATCGCCCGCCTGCGCGAGCACGAGTTCGCCGAGGCCGGCCAATACCCCTACGCACCCCGCGACGCCGCCGACGCCGTCGAGAACTACCACGAGACGCTGCGCATCGTGGGCGACATCGCCGGCGACTTCATCGCGCCCCGCGCCGAGGACGTGGACCGCGAGGGCGCGAAGTGGCACGACGGCGTGGTGACCTACGCCAAGGGCACGAGCGAGGCCCTTGACCGGCTCTCCGGCGCCGACCTCATGGGCTTCACCCTGCCCCGCCAGTACGGCGGCCTCTACCTGCCCCACACTACCTACGCCGCCGCCATCGAGATGGTCTCGCGCGGCGACGCCGCTCTCATGACCCTCTTCGGCCTCGGCGATATCGCGGAGACCATCCTCCGCTTCGCCTCCGACGAGCTGAAAGACAAGTACCTGCCCCGCTTCGCCACCGGCGAGGCCACCGGCGCCATGGTCCTCACCGAGCCCGACGCGGGGTCCGACCTCCAGGCCGTCCGCCTCAAGGCCAGCCCCGACCCCTCCGACCCCAACCTCTGGCGCCTCAACGGCGTCAAGCGCTTCATCACCAACGGCTGCGGCGACATCCTGCTCGTCCTCGCCCGCTCCGAGGAGGGCACGCGCGACGGCCGCGGCCTCTCGCTCTTCCTCGCCGAAAAAGGCCCCGGCCTCCGCGTCCGACGCATCGAGGACAAGCTGGGCATCCACGGCTCGCCCACCTGCGAGCTCCAGTTCACCAACTGCCCCGCCTGGCTCGTCGGCCGCCGCCGCTTCGGCCTCATCAAGTACACCATGGACCTCATGAACGGCGCCCGCCTGGCCATCGCCGCCCAGAGCGTGGGCATCTGCGAGGCCGCCTACCGCGAGGCCCTCGCCTACGCCCACTCGCGCGAGCAGTTCGGCAAGGCCATCATCCACTTCCCCGCCCTGGCCGACCTGCTCATCGGCATGCGCCTCAAGCTCGAACTCGCCCGCACGCTCACCATCGACTGCGGCGTGGCGGTGGACTTCGAGAAGGAGTACGAGGCCCGCCCCGCCGACAAAGCGCTCTACAAGAAGTGGCACGGCTACGCCTCGTCGCTCACGCCCATGGCCAAGTACTACGCCTCCGAAGCCGCGGTCGAGCTGTCGAACTCCGCCCTCGCCGTCCTGGGCGGCAGCGGCTTCATGCGCGACTACCCCATCGAGCGCTACCTGCGCGACGCGCGCATCACCAACATCTACGAGGGCACCAGCCAGCTCCAGGTCGTGGCCATCCTGGCCGGCCTGCTCGGCGGCGACCTCGACAGCCTCTTCGCCGACTTCGCCGCGCGCCCCTACACCGGCGCGACGGCCAGGCACCTGCCCGCCGTCGCCGAGGCCCTCGGGCTCTTCAACAAGGCGATGGACTACGTCAGGCAGCGCGCCGAGCGCGACTACACCGACCTCGTGGCCCGCCACCTGGCCGACATGGCGATCGACGTCTACAGCGCCTTCCGCCTCATGCAGTTCGGCGAGGTGAGCGAGAGCAAGGCGATGCTGGCGGACCTCTTCGTCCCGGCCATGAGCCGCCGCGTACGTGCCGCCCACGACGCCGCCACCAGCGGCAACCGCCTCGTGCTCGACACCTACCAGACGCTCCTCGCCCAGGCCTGAGCCGGTGCAACCGCCCGCGCGAAGCCGCGGCTCAGGCTCCCGGGCGGCCTTGCATCAACCTGTCAGGCGCGGTATCATTCGAGGAGCGGCGTGCCGGGCGCCCCGGGGCGGCACGCCATGCAGCAATCCGCCCCCCTGCAACGACTAGGTAAACGACGCCGTGGAACCTGGCGACCCAAGCCGAGTGACCGACGCCGAGCTGGTGGCCGAGGTGCTCGACGGCGATACGGAGCGCTTCGGCCTGCTGGTGGACCGCTATAAGAACCTGGTCAACAGCTTCATCGCGGCACGGGTGGCTCACGCGGAAGTGGATGACCTGGCTCAAGATACGTTCCTACGGGCGTTTCGCATGCTGGCCACACTGAGGGAACCGGCAGCCTTCTCGTCCTGGCTCCTTGGCATCGCGGGTCACGTGTGCGTGGACTGGCATCGGTCCCGCCGGCGCCTCGGCTCGCTGGACGATGAGGATGCCGCCGAGCCCGACACTGCGGCAGTGCTGAACCGCACCCCGCCGCCTGCGCCCGACGCCGCAGCCGAGCACCAGGAGGCCACACGCCTGCTGCTCGAAAGCCTCGACCGTTTGCCCGAGGCCTACCGTGTAACGCTGGTGCTGAAGCACATGGACGGCCTGAGCTGCCAGGAGATAGCGGATCGGCTGGGGCTGGCCATCGGCACCGTAACCAGCCGCCTGACAAGGGCTTACAAACTACTGCGAGATCGCCTCCAGCGTCTCGCCGACACGTCGCGGAAGCCTTGAGATGGATTGCACGCAGTTCGACGACTTCGCGGAGCTCTTCGCCGCCGGCGCCCTGAACGGCGCGGCGAGGGCCGAGGCCGAGGCCCATCTGGCCGCCTGCCCGGCCTGCCACGCGCGGGCCGAGGCGGCCCGGGCCGGCATCGCGGCTCTCGAGGCCGCCCTGGCACCCCACCGTGCCGCTGAAGGCTTCACCGCGCGGGCGATGAGCCGCGTGCGAGCCGCTGCGCCGCGCGAGGCCGAGCAAACGGGGCCCGAACCCCTGCGGAGCCGGCTCTTCCGCTACGCGGCCCTGGCCGCCGCAGCCGCCCTCTTCGTGGCCGCCGGCTACGGCTTCATCCAACGCTCACGCACCGCGTGGGTCGAGGCCGGCACCGTGGCCGTGCTCGGCCCCGGCGCCCGGACTCTTCAGCCGAATACCCCGCTCGCCGCGGGCGACCTGCTCGCCACCCCCGCCGACAGCGCCGCCACGCTGGCCCTGGCCGGCGGACGCCTCCGCGTGGCCCTCGCCCCCGGCTCGGTCGCGCGGGTGACGGACCCTCGGACGGGCACCGCGCTTCAGCTCCTGCGGGGCGAGATGTCGTGCCGCGGCTCCGACGGCGAGAACACCCCTATGGTCGCCTCGCCGCTGGCCAACGTGGCCGCCGGGCCTGGCCTCATCAGCCTGGCCGTCACCCCGCAGGCCACGGCGAGGAGCGCCTCGCCGGGCGCCGCTCCCTTCGAGGGCGTGGTCACCCTCGCCGCGCACGATGGCGGCGCGCGTGTGGTTGTGCCCGGGCGCAACACAGGCCCCGTGCCCCTCGACCGCGGCCAGGTGCTCACCCTCAGCTCCGACCCGCGCCGCAGCTTCTCGGTCCCCGTGCCCCTCGAGCGCGTGCGACAGAGCCTCGAGAGCGAGCGGCGCGGCCTCATGGCCCGCCACGCCGACCTCCAGTTGCACTGGCAGGCCATCGCCGCCGGCCTGCGCGGCGGCACCATGGCCGAGCCGGGACAGCTCGTGCGCTACGCCGGCGACGTGCAGGATGCCCTCGGCCAGACGGGGGCCTTGCACGCCGAGTTGGAGCGCCGCCTGCAACTGCTCGACCGCTGGCAGGCCGAGGGGCGGAGCAACCTGCGCCTCGTCGTCCAGCCCGGCGCACCGAGGCGGTAGAGTGCTTTCTTCCCAGCGCGCCCTCGAATTCGCCCATGTGGCTGCCGCGTTCTGCGTGAGCGCCTTCGCCGCGCCGGGCACTCGACCGACAGGCGGGCATCAGGCCCCTCGGAGCCTCAAAGGCCAGGGCAATCCTCTGCCCAATTGGCCGACGCAGCCTCGAATGGGCAACACATCGGGTCGCACGAGGCGTCCCTGGCAGCGGAGCCCAGTTGTGCGGCCAGCAGCGCGAGGGCGCAAACGGCACGCAGACCTCTCATCAAGCACTGATGCCTGCCCTGGGCCACGCGGCATGGCACCCTGCCTGCGCGAGCTGCTGCCAGGAACACTGCGCGGCGTCGCCCACGTTTGCGAGGCGACGCTCAAGCGTGGTCCCAGGCGGCAGGAAACGCCGCGACCGACGGCCCAGGGTCTGGCCCGCCTTCTCAGGTTGCTGCGCCGCGCGAGCGGCAAGAGCACCCTCAAGCCGCCGCTTGAGGGTGGCACCCACGATGCGGAACTGCCCCCTCGGCTGTCACCCTCAACGGCTTCGTTGAGGGTGCATCTTGGACTCAGGCAATCCCATGCCCCCCACGCCAGTTACCCTAAGAACGGCAGCCCGACGGCCCCAGCGATTCCGCTTTGGCTGAGAGAGGGGAGCGATTAGTGTTTGCCCCGCCTTGAGTTAGGGTTCCACGGTAGCCGCAGAGCAGATTCGCATTCGAGAAAGGGCTTGACTTTTGCCCCTTGACGTGT
>Ga0209381_1000988_pt1 | contig 53341 bp, 47 predicted proteins | sample DewCreD2012metaG_FD_184111 | JGI IMG/M metagenome (GOLD analysis project Ga0209381, IMG submission 184111) | Hot spring sediment bacterial and archeal communities from British Columbia, Canada, to study Microbial Dark Matter (Phase II) - Dewar... ... | reverse complement strand
TGGACATTGTGGACCCAGTGGACTTCACCCGCAAGGGGATTGATTTTCTTGTCCATTTCGTCCACAAGGTCCACGACATCCAGAGGATAGCACGTAGAATCCGATCTTGACTGCCGAATCCAGGTTAAATCCTGGCTTCTATCAGCAACAACAAGAAGTTTTTCGACAACTTACACAACCAATTGAAGTACAATGATTTGTCGAGTGCGAATACAGCGGAGTTCTTGCCTCGATTACGATTACGATGACGAACACGAGCACGAGCACGAGCACGAAAAGAGACTGGGTTGTGGGCAGATCCCACGTTGGTTTCTTTGTTCGTCACTTCTGCGCGCGGCGCGCAGAAGTGACGAACAAAGAAATTATACCCTTGATCGAAACATTCGGCTGGGCCGCCTTAGGGCTGAAATGTGGGGTATTTCGCTTTTCCAGGGCACTGCCTTGGGCTTTCATGTTTACGGCCTTTCAGGCCAAAATGCGGAAACTCCAGATACAAACTGGACAGTCGTCGCCAAGCCGTTTCGATCAGCGGAGGAAATACGCCAGCACGATCACGGCCAGCACGATGCGGTAAATACCGAAGGGGATGAAACTGCGCTCGCGGATGTAGCGCATGAACGCGGCGATCACGGCATACGCCACGAGAAACGAAACGAGTGATCCGGTTGCGATGATGGCCCATTGTCCGCCGGTGAAGCCGATGCCGTGCTTGATCAGTTTGTAGGCGGTGGCGCCAAACATCGTCGGTATGGCGAGAAAAAAGGAAAACTCCGCGGCGGCCAGGCGGGAAGCGCCGAGCAGCATCGCGCCGATAATGGTCGCGGCGGAACGTGACGTGCCCGGAATCATCGCGATGCACTGAATGCAGCCGATGCCGGCGGCCATGGCCAGCGGAATGTCGCGCGCCGTGGGTATCGTGCCCGCGCGCGGCCGCCATTCGAGCGCAATCAGCACAATGCCGCCCAGAAAAAGGGCTAGGGCAACCGTCACGGGATTGAAGAGTTTTTCCTCGATGGCCGCATCGAACAGCGCGCCGATAACGGCGGCCGGGAAAAAAGCGATCAGGATTCGCGCCCAGAATCCCAGCCGCGACACGGTCTCCGCGCGATCGCCGGCAAAGGGCCACAGGTCCCGGAAAAAGTACACGGCCACGGCCAGGATCGCCGGCAGTTGAATCACGACCATGAATGCGTCGGCGAAAGCCTTGTCCGGGCTGATGCGTATCCATTCATTCACGAGGATCATGTGTCCCGTGCTGCTGATGGGCAGGAATTCCGTGACGCCTTCGACCACGCCCAGTAACGCGGCTTTCAGGAAGTCCATTTTTTGAATCTCCGGTTGAAACGGGGCGTAGTGTTTCATATTTTCATCCGGAGCCGCAAACAGGGCGCGGGTGATTTGCCCGGCGCGGCGCGGTTGACGTACTGTACGGCGTCATGACCGGACGTGAATCACATAGGCGTAGTTTCTTGGTTCGCCGCTTCTGTTCGCGCCGTGCAGAAGCGGTGAATGGAGCAAGTGCACCCGTGAGTGAGGCGCAACAGCCGGGCCTTCTTGGGCGTATACCCTCGATAGACCAGTTTCGGGGTTACGCGATCCTGACGATGATCTTCGTCAATTTCATCGGGCGTTTCGATGCGACGCCGTGGATGCTCAAACATCATCGGATAGGCATGTCGTTCAACGACACCATCGCGCCCATCTTCATTTTCGTCGTGGGCATGGGATTTCGCCTCTCTTTGATGCGCCGGGCCGAAAAGGACGGTTTGGCCGCCGCGCGCAAGGCCGCCGCGTGGCGGTACGCCAAACTCGCGATACTGGGATTCATCGTCTATGCCGGCTATTTCTGGGACGCGCTTTCGGACATCGGCGTGGCGGGGCTGCTGACGCTGTTCCTGATTGACAAATCCCCCGCCGTCCGGATTGCGGCCGCGTTTGGTTTGCTGGGCGCTTACCAGGCGCTGTTCTCGCTGGCCGGTTACGGCGAATGGGTCATGCGCGAATCCGTCAACGGCGGGCCGCTCGGACCGCTGAGTTGGGCGTTCATCCTTCTGATGGGCACGGTGGCGTATGACCTGATGCGCGAGGGCGGAACGGGCGCGATCCTTCGCCGGTGCACGGCGTGGGGATTGGCGCTGTCGGCGGCCGGATGGCTGCTGAAAATGCCGTGGCCCGGCCTCAAACCGGAATGGCCCTTCACGCAATACGGCATGTCCGCTCCCTATCCGATCTACGCCACGGGACTCTGCTTCCTGACCCTGTTGGTGTTTCATCTGCTTTGCGATGTGAGCCGGATACGCCTGCCGCATCTCACCGTCCTGGGGGAAAATCCCCTGGCCCTCTATTTGCTCCACGGCGTCTTGATTCTGATTGGCCACCTGATCCTGAACGCCGACGCGCCGCCCCATGCCATCGCGTTGGGATTCATCCTGATTTATGCGATTTGTTACACATGCGCGGTCGTTCTGCACCGTAAAAAAATCATCTTCAAACTGTAAACCGTTTTTCCATCCTTCCCTCGCCCGCCTTGGCCCCGGCCATCGGGTTTGTACGGCCAATCCCGCCGCTTCGGACTGCAACGCGTCCCCGATCAAAATAGAGGCTCAGATGCACAAACGGAATGGGATCGGTCATGGAAAACGGCTTCAAACAGCGGCTCTTGGATCGCATGCGGCGGCGCGGAAACGACCCGGGCCTCGCGCAGGCATTCATTGACGGCATGCAGGCGCTATTCGATCGGCAGGGAGTTGTTGAAACCCCGTTGCTCCTCCTGCGTGTCGAAGACATTTTCGTGAACTATACGCTGGCGATCCGCGCCGAGCAGGCGCTGGACGACGCGCTGGCGTCCCGGATGGAAACCGGTGCGGACGATCCTCCCAAACCCATCGCGCCGGGTTTTGAGGAAACTATTGGAAAGGCGCGGGAAAGGCTGCGGAAATCTATGAAAGAACTCGAAGAATCGTGCGCCAAAGCGGGCACGCCGGTAGACATCGGCCTGGCGGACGTAATGAAGCCGATCCTTAAAAAGGCGGAAGGGGTCCTTGAAAACGCCTTGCGGAGTGAACCGCGCAAGCGGCGTGAAACCCGCGCCAAAGCGAGGACGGCCAAATAAGACCGGCGGCGACGCCACGGAGGAATGCGTGTCGTGAAACGATGGGATGCGCAAACGGCGCGCGCGGGACTCCGTGCGCGCGGGCTGGCCGGCGATGAAATCGAGGCGTGGCTGAACCTGCACGAACGCGGGCGTTTTGCCGCGCAATACGTGCGCGACCACGGCGGGCGGCCCTGGCGGCCGCGTCCCTACCAGGCGGATTCGCTGGAATCCTATGCCCTGCGTAAGGTCCATTGCGACGGCCGCGACGTCGGCAAGACCGCCGAAATTGAAATTGTCGCGCTTTGGGCGATGATCGCCTGCCCGGACACGGAGATGCTTATCGCGACCCAATGCGAGAATCATCTGTTTCCACTCATGAGCCGTATCGCCCGGCGGTTTCAGACGACGCCGGCCTTCGCGCCATCCCTGGTCGAATTCAGGCGATCGCCATCGTGGTTCATGCGTTTCTCGAATGGATTTACGCTGTGGGGACGCATCGCGGGACCGCGCGGCGTCAATTTTCAGGGGATGCACGTTGCGTGGCAAATCGTGGATGAGGCGCAGGAAATGACTGAGACGGCATGGGGCGAGTTGTACCAGGCGCTCAATGGCGGCGGACGCCGCTGGGTCTACGGCGTGCCGAACGGCCTGCGCAACACCTTCTACCGCATGACGGGCATGCCGGACGCCGAGCAGTATAACTGGCCCTCGTCACTCAATCCCGAATTCACTCCGGAAAAGGACGCGGAACTCGCCCGGCTCTACGGCGGGCGCGATTCGCCCGGCTATCTTCACCGCGTGCTCGGCCGGCATGGCGCGCCCGCCCATGCCGCGTTCCATCTCGACGATTATCTGGCTTGCGTGCGGGACGGCGTTGATTTTCACGATATCACGCTGGGCGAGGGCGATTCGTTTTCCGCACCGGACGCCATTCCCCGCGGCGCGTATTATCTCGGCTGCGATCTGGGATACGCGCGCGATCCGTCCGAGTTCGTCGTGTACCGCGCCGATGGCCCCGATCTAATCAACGTTCTTCGCGTGCATCTGCACGGCGTCAACTATGCGCGGCAGCAGGAAATCATCGGGCAACTCGACGCGGCCTTTGCCTTTCGCGGCATCGGCATTGACTGCGGAAACAGCGGCCGGGCGGTTGCGCACGCGCTGATGGCCCAAGGCGAGCGATGGTGCGCCATCGTGCGCGCCTACGAATTCGGCGGGACGATCGATCTCGAACCGCTGCCCGACGGCGCTCCCGCGCGGCGGCGCATCAAGCCCTTCATGACGGAACTGATTCAGCGCCGCATGGCGGAACGAACCCTCGTGTTTCCGCCGCTGGCCGACCGCGAATCACAGTACGCTGCGCATACCTATCACGTGACCGCCCACGGCGAAATCGTTTACGAAAAGGGCAACGATCACCTCATTGACGCCGACCGCTGCGCCGTCCTAAGGCATTACGAAGACACCCACGACCCGTTGCCATCCATGGCGCTGATACCGCGTGTGGAAGGATTTTGAACCCCGTTTCCCCATTCGCCAAGCGAAATCCGAATCTGGCGGGCAAGCAGTGGACATAGCGGACTTTGTGGACGAAGAACACCAATCTTTCGGGTGAAGTCCGCCGTCTCCACAAGGTCCGCGACGTCCAAAAGCACCTCAAATACTGGCTTCTATCAACAACAAGAAGTCTTTGGACAACTTGCTCAATCAATTGAAGTTCAATGATTTAGCAAATGTGAAAATCTCGGTGTTTTTTAGAGCGATTATGATGAGGATGACGAACATGAGCACGAAGAGAAACTGGGTTGCGGCAGAACCACGTCAGAAAATAGAAGCCGATCTTGACTGCCGAATTCGGGTTCATACGGCGGCCTTGGAGCGCATATCGTTTGCTTCCGTTCGCATTCGCGAATACAATGGGCTTGGCTCTGAATGGAACAATGAAGGAGGACATGTCATGGCAGACAAGGTGCGAGTGGGCATGATCGGTTGCGGGCAGATTGCGAAGCATTTGCATGTGCCGGATTATGCGTTTTGTCCACAGGCGGAAATCGTGGCGTTGTGTGATCTGATTCCGTCCAAGGCCAAGGCGCTGGCGGAGCGCTGGGCGCCGAACGCCAAGGTCTACACCGATTTTCGTAAGATGCTCAAGGACGCCAAGCCGGATGCGGTGACGGTGGCGTTGCCGAATTATCTCCACGCGCCGGTGACGATCGCGGCGCTTCAGGCGGGCTGCCATGTCAACGTCGAGAAGCCGATGGCGTGCAGCGTGGCCGAGGCGGAAAAAATGGTCGCGACCGCCCAAAAGTGCAAACGCCTCCTGAACGTCAACCAGAGCCAGCGCCGGTTTCCGCCGCATGTGAAGGCAAAGGAAATCGTCGAAAGCGGCATTCTGGGCAAGATTCTGCATGTCACCGCAATGTTCGGACATGAAGGTCCCGAATACTGGAGTCCGACGGGCAAATGGTTCTTCCGCCGCAAGGAGGCGCGGTTCGGCGCGATGGCCGACCTCGGCGTTCACAAGGCCGATCTGGTGCGTTACCTGACGGGCAAGGAAGTCGCCGAAATCGCGGCCTTCTTCGAACGGCTCGAAAAGAAGAACACCGACGTTGAAGACAATTTCGTGTCGTGCCTGAAATTCACGGACGGGACCGTCGGCACGCTGTGCGCCTCGTGGACCTTGAAGGGCATGGACGCGAACTACACGATCCTGCATTGTGCGAACGGCACGCTGCGCATCGGCGAAATTCCCGGGAAGCCGCTCGTGGCGAATTTGATCAAGCCGGGCTGCGAAATCGTGTTCGACGTGCCGCCCGCCGTCACCAACAACGACGAAACGTGGGGTTTGGACGTCGGCGGCGCATTTGTCCGCGCGATACTCGGCCTCGAAAAGCCGTACTGTCCCGGCGAAGAAGGCAAGAAGTCGCTCGAAGTCATCTTGGCCGCGGAAAAAGCCGCGTTGACGAAGCGTACTGTAAAACTAAAACACTAGCCGTAAAAGGACTTTTCGGTGAAAACGCTGACAGTCGCCTTGGGCGACCGATCCTATTCCATTTATCTGGGCGAGGGTCTCCTCGGCCAATTGCCCGAATTTCTGGACGGGCTGTCCGTACGCGGTTCGACGGCCATTGTAACCGACTCGAATGTCGGGCCGATCTATGCCGATCGCGTGGCTTCATTGTTCAAATCCCGCCCGGTGATCTGTATGTTCGAAGCCGGCGAGGATCGCAAGCGGCTCGACCAGATCGAATGGCTGTGCGGCCGTTTCCTCGAAGCCGGTCTGGACCGGGGCAGCATGGTTGTCGCGCTGGGCGGCGGCGTCGTGGGCGACATGGCGGGCTTTGCGGCGGCGGTCTACATGCGCGGCATCCGTTTCATCCAGATACCGACGACCATTGTCGCGCAGGTGGATTCGAGCGTCGGCGGTAAGACCGGCGTCAACCATCCCCTGGGCAAGAACTCCATCGGCTCGTTTCACCAGCCTTCCGCCGTGATTATTGATATGTCGCTCCTGTCCACGCTGCCGGATCGCGAGGTCCGCGCGGGCATGGCCGAAGTCATCAAGCACGGCGTGATCGCGGACGCGGACCTCTTCGCCTATCTCGAAAACGAGGCGGCGGCGATTCTCGCGAAGGACGTCCGCGCACTGGAACGGCCCATTCTCCGGTCCTGCGAGATCAAGTCGGAAATTGTCGCGATGGACGAGCGCGAGCAGGGCCGCCGCGCCGAACTGAATTACGGCCACACCTTCGGCCACGCCATCGAGTCCGTGTCTGAATACCGCCTGTTCCTGCACGGCGAGGCGGTGGCGCTCGGCATGCACGCGGCGGGCGTCCTGGCGCAATCCCTGGGCATGGTCGGTGACGATTTCGTGGCCCGGCAGCGGGCGTGCATCGAGTCCTATGGCCTGCCGGTGGCATGGCCGGACCTGCCCGTGGAGGCCGCCTTGGCGGCCATGCGACACGACAAGAAAACGCGATCCGGACAATTGAAATTGATTTTGCCGGACCGCATGGGCCATGTGGTACAACGAACGGATGTGGACGACGCGCTCGTGCGCAAAGCGTTCGAGGCGTTGCGCGGATAGCGCGCGAGGAGGCCGGTATGGCGTTTGGCGGCGAGAATGCCGAAAGTTACCACGACGAAGGTTTGACAGCGATGATGAAGGGCGATATCGCCGCCGCGGTCCAGTTTTTCACGCGGGCCATCCAAATGGACAACACCTACGCCGCTTCCTATCACCAACTGGGGAAGTGCTACCTTCGGCTTGGCGAACCGCGCAAAGCGGTCGAACTGCTGCGGCAGGTCGTGGCGCACAAGCCGAATCTGCTGCCGGCCAAAATAGATCTCGGTTATGCGCTTCTGGCGACGAATGCGGCCGACGAGGCGCGCGCCCAATTCGGCGCCATTATCGAAACCCAGCCGCAAAACGCGCGGGCCAACCTCGGTATGGCCCACGTTTGCTTCCACGTGGGCGCGTGGGAAAACGCCGTCGCGTTCGCGCAGGCGGCCCGTATGCACGGCGGCGCGAATTTCGCCACCCTCTACGTGCTGGGGCGCGCGGCCCAACGGGCCGGCATGCAGGTCATCGCCGAAGACGCCCTCGCCGAAGCCGAGAAACTCATCGAGAAATCCGTCGAACTGACGCCCGACTCGCCCGAAGGGCATTACTTGCGCGGCGAGGTCTGTTTCGCGCAGGGACGGTTCGGGCCGGCGCTCGAACATTACCGCGCCGCCGAAGACCGCGCTGATCCGAAGAAATACTACCTGGCCTTTGGGGAAAACTTCACGCGCGTGGACATCATGGCCAAGCGCGGGCTGTGCCTCCAACGCATGGGCAACACCGAGGGCGCGAAAGAACTCGGTAAAAAAATCCTGGCCATTGCTCCCGAAAACAAACTCGCCCAATCGCTGGCGGAATTATAAGAACGTATCACGCTTGTCCAAATTACAGAGGTTCATTATCAACGCAAAGACGCAAAGAACGCGGAGAATTGAGGAGATTAGCGCGTGACAACTTTTCGACCCGCGGAGATAGGCCTCAAATGGACAAAAGCGATTTCGTCTCCAGCCGCGCGACCACGCGATCCTTTTCCCGTTTATCTACACACTTCTCCGAGCCTTTGAACCTGGATTCGGCAGTCAAGATCGGATTCTATGTGCTATCCTCTGGACGTGGTGGACCTTATGGACGAAATGGACAAGAAAATCAATCTCCTTGCGGGTGAAGCCCACTGGGTCCACAACGTCCATCTCGTCCATGGTTTGGTCGAAAGAGCCGCGTTCAACTGCCGATTTTAAGTTGAAAAAAGCCCGGCCACGTGGCGCAGACTATCCAGTCTGTGCAAAAAGTACTTTTTCGTCATTTATTCACAACCTCTCTTCGCTCCTTTGCGTTTCCGGCGCCTCTGCGTTGGATCTATTTTGGACAGCAGTGAGAACGTATTTCAATCTTGATTCGGTTGTGAAAGCCCAATGCAGATTCGCGCCAACCGGGCATTGCGGTCATAGTATTCCGTCATGATTGCCCGGTTTTTCGGATGCGGCGGCGGCGCAAGAAGGCCATTGTTTCCCATGCCGCAAGCACTATCGGCGGGCCGTAGAGAATCCCCTTGCCCCACCACTTTTTCGAGAATCCGGTGAAGTCGCGCCAGCGGCCCATGGGCCACCATATACAGACCACGCGCCCGTAGATGTTGTCATTGGGCAGCCAGCCGAAGTAGCGTCCATCCACGCTGTCGCCGCTGTTGTCGCCGAGGACCAGATAGCAACTGGGCGGAACCACGGAGAATTCATCTTCAGTTTGAACGCCATAGCGGAGCGGAAATTGCGCCGCTTGCTCCAATCCCAGCAGTTCACTGGCAATGTACAGGCTCAAAGAACTTAGTCCTTTGAACAACTCGTCAATTTCGGGCTGGCCCAATGAGTCCGTGTCGCGCCCGTCCAATTTCTTACGGATGGCGCCCAGTTCTTTCATCAAGTCCTGGACGCCCGGATTGGCGGGATTGAGCATCGCGGGAAATGCGTCGCTGCGCCGAATCAACTGAAGGATGAATGCTTGGACGTCATCTTGGCTCCGTTTCAACTGCGTCGTGTAATGGAGCACGGAACGCAGTTCCGGCGGGGGTTCGACAACCTTTCCGTTTACATGGATTTTTCCATCCGCGATGTGAATTCGCTCACCGGGCAGACCCACCACCCGTTTGACCAACGTGGGATGCGCGGCCTTTGGATCGGGCGAATGGAACACGACGATGTCCCACCGTTTGGGTTCGCCCAGGCGGAACAGGCGTTTCTGCATGAACGGCATACGCGGGCCATAGACCAGTTTGTTGACGGCGATTCGGTCGCCGCGCAGGAACCGCGGGTCGCCGTGCAATGTCGGTTCCATTGAACTAGTCGGGATTGAGTATGGCTCCATGATCAGCCACCGGAAAACCAGCACAAGCCCGATAAGGCCGGCCCACATCAGCGCGTTGCGCCGCGTCCATGGGCCGGTAACCGATATGACCACGCGCTTCAGCCATTGCAGCACGTTCGCCGTCCAACTCCTATTCCGATTCCTCGTTGACACGCAGGAGCGCCATGAACGCTTCCTGTGGCACTTCGACCGTGCCGACCTGTTTCATGCGGCGCTTGCCTTCCTTCTGTTTTTCGAGCAATTTCCGCTTTCGGGTGATGTCGCCGCCGTAGCATTTGGCCGTGACGTTTTTCCGCAAGGGGCTGATGGTCTCGCGTACAATGACGCGGTTGCCGATGGCGGCTTGAATCGCCACCTCGAACTGCTGGCGCGGGATCAACTTGCGCAACTTCGACGCCAGTTGGCGGCCCAAATACACCGCGCGGTCGCGATGCACGATGGACGACAAGGCGTCCACCGCTTCGCCGTTCAAGAGAATATCGAGTTTGACCAAGTCGCCGGGCCGGTATCCAATCAACCGGTATTCAAGCGACCCGTAACCGCGTGAAATCGTCTTCAACTTGTCGTAGAAGTCGAGCACGATCTCGGCAAGCGGCATCTGGTAAACGGCCATGCAGCGCCTCGCGTCTATGTAATCCACGCGGACGTGAACGCCCCGTTTCTTTTTGCACAGGTCTATGACCGCGCTCAGATATTCCGTGGGACACAGAATGTCCGCTTCGATATACGGTTCGCGAATGGTTTCGATTTCGTTCGAGGGCGGCATTTTCGATGCGTTTTCTATCGTCAATTCCTGGCCGCCTGTGGTTGTGATTTGATAGGCGACGTTCGGCACCGTCGTGACGAGCGTCAGGTTGAACTCTCGTTCCAGCCGCTCCTGCACGATTTCCATGTGCAGCAGGCCGAGGAATCCCAGGCGGAATCCGAGGCCGAGCGCGTCGGAACTGTCGGCCTGAAACGAAAACGAGCAGTCGTTCAGTTGCAATCGTTCGAGCGCGTCGCGCAATTCCTGGTAATCGGTTTCGACCGCCGGATACATCCCACAAAAGACGACCGGCTGCACGTCTTCATAGCCTGGCAGCGGCTCGGCGGCGGGATTCTGCGCTCCGGTGACCGTATCGCCGATCTTCGTGCTCTGCAAGGTCTTGATGTTGCAGATGAGATAACCAACCTCGCCCGCTTCGAGCCGTTTTACCGGCTGCATGCCCGGCGTCAATACGCCGATTTCGACGGCTTCATAACGTGTTCCATTCGACATCATCATGACGCGCATCCCGGTTTCGAGCACGCCTTCCATCACGCGCACATACACGATGACGCCTCGGTACGAATTGTAGACCGCGTCGAAAATGAGCGCGCGCAACGGGGCCGATCGCATGCCCTTCGGCGGGGGAATACGCGCGACGATCGCTTCGAGTATTTCATGCGCGCCCGTGCCGGCCTTCGCGCTCGCCAGCACCGCGCCGTCGCCATCCAGGCCGATCACGTCCTGGATCTGCCGCCGGGCCGACTCGATATCCGCGCTGGGCAGGTCAATTTTGTTGATGACGGGGATGATTTCCAGATCCTGTTCAATGGCCTTGTACGCGTTCGCCAGCGTCTGCGCCTCGACGCCCTGCGCCGCATCCACCAGCAGCAGCGCACCCTCGCAGGCCGCGAGACTTCGCGACACCTCATACGAAAAGTCCACATGGCCCGGCGTGTCTATCAGGTTTAGCACATACTCCTGTCCGTTGTCCGCGCGATAGTGCATGCGCACAGCCACCGACTTGATCGTAATGCCGCGCTCGCGCTCGATTTCCATCATATCGAGCGTCTGCTCTTTCAGGTTGCGCGAATCCACCGTTCCGGTGATCTCAAGCAAACGATCCGCCAGCGTGGACTTGCCGTGATCAATATGCGCGATGATGCAGAAATTGCGTATATGTTCGAGTGGTGCCGCCATATTCTTCCGTCTTGTCTATGATACGGCGTTATTCGCGCCCCTGCTTGTAATCATACGCGTAATCGAACGCCGCGGCTGCAATTACAAACACGGGCATGAGAAGAACGTCGCGCCATCCATATCCTTGTTCATCCCAGCATCTCGGCGATGACCCGGATGCTGCGAAACTCCGTTTCCAACTGATGCGCCGCATAGGCGCTCAACAATCCACACAGGCCCGGCGCGGCTTCGATGTCCGGGCAGGCATCCCGCGCCCCCGACAACGCCCGCAATGCCTTATATTGCGCCGCGCTCAGCCGCCGTTCCGCCGGACATGCCGCGCATGTCGCGCCACCCGACAATGTAAAGCCATGCGCCTCGTCCACCGGCGCGCCGCACACCGCGCACAAGTCGAGCGACGGTTCAAATCCCGCCGCCGCCAGCAGCGCCAGCGCCTGCCAGGCCGCATGCACCGCCGCCGCGCCCGTCCAGGTGTTCAGGCTTCGCAATCCGCGAATCAGCGCCAAAAACAGTTCCCGCGACGGTTCGTTTGCATGCGCGGTCTTCGCCGCCAGTTCCAGGGGAAACGACGCGAACGACGCCTTGGCGAGATCCGCCTTGATGCCGGTGAAACCGTCGAGCAGCGACACTTCCGCCAGCGTTTGCACTTCACGCCCATCCCGCCAGTAATACAGCAGTTCGACATGATTGAGCGTATCGAGCACCGGCGCAAGCGGACTGTTTTTACGCCGCGCGCCTTTCGCCATGCACGCCAACCGCCCGCGATCCGGACACAAAAACGTTACAATACGGCTCGTCTCGCTGAAATCAACTCCGCGCAATACCAATGCTTCTGTGCGTTCCTGCGACAACCGGGATCTCCAAAGACACGCCGTGTTTGTTCAAAACACAACGACGGCGCGCGCCCATTCGAGACTTGGCGCGGGCGATCCAATTCAACATAACAACCGGTAACGTCGAATTTCGATTCGGCATAAAATGACCGCCCCGCCGGGGCGAAATTCGGTGTTACGCTTACAAGGAAGCGGATCTATTTTTTACGATCCCGGCGCCTGTGAACCATTCAACGATCAGACGGCGCCGCATTCAGGAGAATCATATCATCCGCTTCGGGAACCTGTCCACTTTTCGTGGCGTTATTCCCCCTGAATACGGTCTGCATTCCCTCGATTCCACGGTACAAGCCGCCGTGATTTACAGGGTCAAACGCACCCAAATTCCGGGCCAATCGATTCCTGTGCGTAGGCCGTGGACTTTGTGGACGAAGTTCACAAAAAACAATCTTTCGGGTGAAGTCCACTTTGTCCACTTCGTCCACAAGGCCCACGACGTCCAGGCGTTAGGCCCTTACCGTGTGGCTTCTATCAACAACTACAAGAAGTTTTTGGGCAACTTACACAACCAATTGAAGTACAATGATTTGTCGAGTGCGAACACCGCGGGGTTCTTGCCTCGATTACGATGACGATGACGATGACGAACACGAGCACGTAAAGAGACTGGATTGTGGGCAGAGCCCATGTTGGAACGCAGACCCCGATCTTGGCGAATCCCGGATGAAATGAGTAATCGCCGCCATGGCTTCTTTCGCGTTCGTTTCCACGTTGTCATGAGAGCGGGGCACGCCCCCGCGAATGATGAAAACGGCATGAGCACGAAGATGGATCGGCGCGATGCGCGACAGGCGCGATGCGCGATCTTCGTGTTTGCAAGGGGTATATGATACCATTCTTTTTTCTGTCTGAAATGGAGCGATCGGCATGCAACCCATGGCAGGGAACGGACAATCCTTTTCGTTAAATGAAGCGCAGCGAGTGGCCGTGACGGCGCCGGACGGTCCCTCGCTGGTCCTGGCGGGGGCGGGATCGGGCAAGACGCGCGTGATCGTCGAACGTATCGTATGGCTTGTCGAGGAACATGGCGTGGATCCGCGCCACATCCTTGCGGTGACGTTTACGAACCGGGCGGCGGGGGAAATGAAGGCGCGTGTCGCGGCGCGGATTGGGCGCGATCGCGCGGCATGCTGGGTGGGCACCTTTCACTCATTCGGACTCTACCTGCTCCGGCGCGAAATGGAGACGCTGGGCCGTTCGCGGATGTTTACGGTGTTCGACGACGCCGATCAACTCTCGATCATGAAACGTCTGATCAAGGGGCTGCCCGCGCATTACGCGAAAGTGACGCCGCGCGAAGCCCTTCAGTGGATCAGCCGGCTCAAGCAGGATGTCGAAGAACCGGACATGGCCGAAACGTGCGCCACGGATGAGGATGAAACGTTCCGCGCCTTGTGGGTGCAATACCACGAGGCGCTGCTGCGCGCGTCGGCCGTTGATTTCGACGATTTGCTGGTGCTGCCGGTCCGCCTGCTCGAAGGCAATGCGGAAACCTGCGCGAAATACCGGCGGCGTTTCCGATACATTTTGGTTGACGAATACCAGGATACGAACCGCGCGCAATACCGGCTGGCGAGATGCCTGGCGGGCGAAGGCGGCAACTTGTACGCCGTGGGCGACGAGGATCAGAGCATCTATTCATGGCGCGGGGCGGATATCCGAAACATTCTCGAATTCGACCGGGATTTTCCCGGCGCGCGTATTTACCGGCTCGAACAGAATTACCGCAGCACGATGCCGATCCTCCAAAGCGCGAATGCCGTGGTCGTCCATAATCGCAACCGGATTGGCAAGACGCTTTGGACACTTCAGAAATCTGGCGAACCCGTGCGCCTGTACTGTGCCGAAGACGGCGAGGAAGAAGCGTTTTTCGTGGCCCAGGATATTGCGGCGCACATGGAGACCGGCGGCGCCACCGCCGTCCTGTATCGCACGAACGGCCAGCAGCGCGTGCTGGAAGACGCATTGCGGGCAAAGGGAATCCCATACCTCGTCGTGGGGGGAATCCAGTTCTACGCACGCAGGGAAGTCAAGGATTTACTGGCGTATTTGCGGCTGTTGGCCAATCCGGCCGACGATGAGGCGTTGCGTCGGATCATCAACACGCCGCCGCGCGGCCTCGGCGCCGCGACCCTCGAACAAATCGAGGCCTATGCCCAACAGCGCGGTGTTCCGTTGTGGGCGGTCTTGCGCGAAATTGAACACGATCAGACGTTGCGGCCAAGGGCTCGGACGGCGATGATGGAATTTGTCCATCTGATGGACGATCTGGCGCAACAAGCCGAGGCCGGGCCGATTCTGCCACTTGTCGAGCAAATTATCGGGCGGATCGAATACCGATCGTTTGTCGAACACAGCGATGAGAAGGATCAACGGGACCGGATCGAAATCGTGAATGAATTCCTTGCGTCCTGCTAATCCTTCGACGATCACGGCGGCGGCGGCCTGAACGAGTTTCTGCAGCAGACGGCGCTGGCGTCGGATACGGACGGGTATGATCCGTCCAAGCCGGCGGTTGCGCTGATGACATGCCATGCGGCCAAGGGCCTTGAGTTTGATTCGGTATACTTGGTAGGGTTGGAGGAAGGGTTATTGCCACACGCGCTCTCGGTGTATTCGGAACAAGGCATCGAGGAAGAGCGGCGTCTGTGTTATGTGGCGATGACACGTGCGCGGAAACGCCTGATGCTGACCGCCGCGCGCTACCGGATCGTGTACGGCGAATCCGGCACGCGTGAACTGTCGCGGTTTGTGCAAGAAATACCGCCGGACATTCTGCACATTGTCGGCAAGGAGAAACCGCGGCGGATGGCGCCGGCGCCGGCCAGCGGACGGGAGGAACCGCCTGCCCGCGCCGGCCTCAAGACAGGCGCCCTCGTTCGCCATGCGAAATTCGGCGTTGGCCGCGTTGAATACACGGCGGGCACGGAAAAGAATCTCAAAGTGCGGGTACGATTCCAAACGGGCCGGGTGAGCACGCTCATGGCAAACCAGGCGCCGCTGGAAATTCTCGAGGAGAAAAAACGGTGACACTCGATGAACTGAGAGCCGCAATTGACGAACTGGATTCGCGCATTCTGGAATTGCTGAGCGAACGCGCGAAACGAGCGCTGGACATCGCGGAGATCAAACGGTCCACGCAATCCGCCTATTACGTTCCCGAACGCGAGAAAGCGGTGTTCGACCGTCTTCGCGCGCTCAACAAAGGGCCGCTGCCCGATTCCGCCATCAAGGTGATTTATCGTGAAGTGATGAGCGCGATCCGTTCGCTGGAAAAGAACATTTCGGTCGCGTACCTGGGGCCGACCGACACCTTCAGCCACATGGCGGCGCTTCGGGTGTTCGGCGTGACGGCCGATTACCACCCGCTGCCGACGGTGGCCGACATTTTCACGGAAGTCGAGCGAAAGCGGATTGACTACGGCCTTGTGCCCGTCGAAAGTTCGATGGGAGGCGGCGTCCACGACACGCTCGACCGGTTTATTTCGTCTGACTTGAAGATTGTCAACGAAGTCCTGCTGCGGATTACGCAGAATTTGTTGTCCAACAGCCCGCTGGACAAAATCGAGCGGGTGTATTCCAAGGACAACGCGTTTATCCAATGCCGGAACTGGCTGCGCGTGAATCTGCCGAACGCAAAACTGATAGACGTGTCGAGCACGGCCGAGGCGGCGCGCATAGCCTCCCAGGAAGCCGGCGCCGCCGCGGTGGCCAGCGCCCTGGCCGCCAAAACCTACAATGTGGACATCCTCGTGCCGTCCATCGAGGATTCCCCAAACAACTATACACGCTTTTTTGTCATGGGGCGGCAACTCGCCAAGCCGACTGGAAAAGACAAGACCTCCATTCTGATATCCATCAAGGATCGTCCCGGGGCGCTGTACTCGCTGTTGACGCCGTTCAACCAGTCAGACGTCAATCTTACCCGCATCGAATCGCGTCCCTCTCGCCGGAAGGCATGGGAATACGTCTTCTTCATTGACCTTGTCGGTCATATTGACGACCCCCGAATCCGCGAGGTTCTCGACAAGGTCCATGAATACTGTGTCGAACTCAAGGTGCTGGGATCCTATCCGCAAGGCGACGTCGAGGAATAATCCATGAGCACGATCACGGTGCTGACTCTCGTGCCCAATGCGGGCGACCGGCTGCCGCGATGCCTCGAAAGCGTGCTATGGGCTGACGACCTCTTCTGCGTGGTGGATCCGGCCACCACCGACGGTTCGGACGAAGTGGCGCGCCGGTACACCTCCCACGTGGTGACGCATGAATTCATCAACCATGCCGCCCAGGAAAACTGGGCCATCGAACAAATCCAAACCGAATGGACGCTGATTCTCGACGCGGACGAATGGGTTACGGAAGAATTGGCTGAACGCATCCGCCAAATCATCCGCGATCCGGCCAGTAAGGATCTATATTATATCCGCCGCTTTTCCTATTTTCTCGGCAAGCGAATTAGACACGGCGGATGGGATCGCGATTACAATAGCCGTCTGTTTCGCACCCGAAAAGGCCGCAATACCGAGTGCCGCGCGCATCCGCGCATCGTCGTGGACGGAACCGTCGGGCGCATTCACGAGCCCATGCTCCATGATGCCTACCGTAGTTTCCCGGAATTTTTCCGCACCCTGGTGCGGTACACCTCCTGGGGCGCGCAGGATGCCTATGAGCGCGGCAAGCGCGCCGGTGTTATACATTTGACGCTTCGTCCGTTTTGGCGGTTCTTTTCGATGTATGTGCTGCGCCGGGGATTTCTGGACGGCTACCATGGCCTGATCCTTGCCGGGTTGTACGGCGTTTCGGTGTTCGTCAAATACGCCAAACTGTGGTATATCGAACGCCTGGCCCGCAACAACCGGTGCGCGCCCGGCGAAATACCCGATCCCGACACGCCGATACCCCCGGAAGGTTTCCGGCAGTAGAAATTCCCTGGATGCGGCTGGTATACTTTTCTTGAATGGTGGGAGTCTGAAAAGACCATTGAAACCGTTTCGCAAAGGAGGTGAACTGCATGGCGGAAAGCGTGAACGTCGAAGAGACCGTATGCCGCATTATTTGTGAGCGCCTTGACAAAAAAGCCGAAGAAGTAACGCTGGAAGCGCGTTTTATCGAGGATTTGGGCGCCGATTCGCTGGATGTCACCGAATTGCTCATGTCGCTCGAAGAAGAATTCAACATTGACATAGATGACGAGGCGAACAAGATCGAAACGGTCGGCGACGCGATCAAATACATCTCTTCGAAAATGAACCCGTAGGAAAAACACCGCGCCCGTTTGGGCGCTGCGTATAGATGGAACGCGGGTGTTCCATAATTTGGCAATGAATGAAACGAAAACGCTTGCCGGCGGACTCTTCGCCGGCAAACGTTTTTTGTATTTGGTTTTGTTGCGCTATTTGCGCTCCGGACATGGAAGTTGGAAAAATAACGCTATAAAGGCCGATAAGACGGCCAAGCCATTTCAGGAGAGTTTTTTTGACGCAACCGGGCTTGACGGACGATTGGGAGGCGGGGACGTTCCCGCCGTCTTCCTCCGATGCGAACAATACCGTCCGCACGGAACAATTGCGCGCGCTTGCGGAACGCATCGGGATGCCGATCGAAAACTATGGCCTGCTCAACCGGGCGTTGACGCATGCGTCGGTTTCGGCGGACACGGCGGAACGGGCCCTCGATTATGAATCGCTGGAATTTTTGGGTGACGCGGTTTTAGGCCTTGCTATTGCCCATCGCCTGTATGAACGGATTCCCGACCGTACGCCGGGGGAATACAGCCGCATCCGGGCGGGCGTCGTCAACCGGCGCTGCCTGGCCCAGATTGCGCGGCGGCTGGACATTGCATCCGCGATCCGGCTCGGCAAGGGCGAAGAACTCGCCGGGGGGCGCCAGCGCACCTCCCTGCTTGCGGATTGCCTTGAAGCCATGATCGGAGCGTTGTACCTCGATCGCGGCTGGACCGCCGCGCTCGAATTCGTGGCGCGCGTATTCGAGCCGGAACTCGACCGCGAACTGGCCTCGGATCGTATCTGGGATTTCAAATCGCGGCTGCAAAATTATTGTCAGGGACGGCGCCTGCCCCTTCCCGTATTTACGATTGTCCAGTCAGAAGGCCCCGATCACCGCAAGCAGTTCGAGGTGGAGGTTTCGTTGGGGGGGAAACCCGCGGGCCGGGGCCGCGGCTTGAGCAAGAAGGAAGCCGAACAGAACGCCGCCCGCGCCGCCTTGGCGCGTGAAGGTTTCGATATCGGCTGATTATCGCGCCCCGAGATCCGCGAAGCAGGCGTCCAAAATGGCGATGGCCTCGTCTATCTGCGATCGGGCAATCGTCAGCGGCGGCGTCAGCGTCAGGATATTTCCCATCGTAATTTTGAAACTCAAGCCTTTTTCCAGCGCGCGATACATCCTGGATTCGGCAATCGAAACCCGAGTCCTGTGCGCAAGCGGCGGACGTCGTGGACCTTGTGGACGAAACGGACAAGAAAACTAATCCCTTTGCGGGTGAAGTCCACTGGGTCCACAACGTCCATCTCGTCCATGGTTTGGTCGAAAGAGCCGCGTTCAACTGCCGATTTTAGGATGACGACAGGGATGCCATGGGCGGGATAGACTGCGCACGCGTTTTTCCTGTTCGGACGCAGCATACTGCGGCCACAACATCCACTTCGTCCCTCGCCATGAATCCGTTTTCGCCGGACGATCCCAAGTGTAAAGGGTCGTTGGTCAAACTGTCCAACCGGTGGCCCGCGGGCTAAAAAGGGGGGAGCGGCGGGTCTTGGGCACCCGCCGCTCAATGCGGGATGTGTCTGAAACCGGGTTCCGTGCTTGTTGGCGCAAGAGTGTCACGGTCTTGAGACTACGGCTGAAACCATTAGGGCTGCGGTATCTGGTTCCAGTCACTCAGTGTGTGTGTATCTTTATGGGTCTGGGCTGTGTTGAGAGTCAAGTACTCTCGACCCGATACACACTATCGTTTCAGACACCGAGCGCATTCTAACACAATATATGGTGGTTGTCAAGAACTTTCTTTAGTATTTCTTATTTTGAACAAACCAAAAAATGACTATGGAATGTAGTCAATTTTTCATTAGACCCCAAAATATCGAAAGGCAATATCCTTAGAATGAATAATAAGAAATTCATGGCACACAATATATAGTGGCTTTTGCTATCAGTCTTTGAATCGGAGGCTAGTCACGAAAATCTGTGCAACTATTGGGGTAACCCAGTCTATCCGTCTCGTATCCCCATTCTCGTAACGCGAAGTGGAGATTGAACAGCCTTTTGATAGCACGTAAAATCGCCTGAAAGGCGAATACATGACAGCCCAGGGCGCCGCCCTGGGAGAATAACAGCGCCCATCCCCCGGATAGCCCTGAAAGAGCATAACATCATGTATATCAATAACATGTAACGCCTTTTCAGGGCTGATATTCGAGGTATTCCGCTTTCCCAGGGCGCTGCCCTGGGCTGGCCTGTCACAGCCCTCCAGGCTGTCGGCAAGCATTTATCCTAAATCCGGCAGTTGAACGCGGCTCTTTCGACCAAACCATGGACGAGATGGACATTGTGGACCCAGTGGACTTCATCCGCAAGGGGATTGATTTTCTTGTCCATTTCGTCCACAAGGTCCACGACATCCAGAGGATAGCACGTAGAATCCGATCTTGACTGCCGAATCCCGGTTTATGTTACGCCATGACCTTGGCGATTCTCAGAGATCTGTAAACTCTCCGCGTCGCAGACAGTGGCAATTCCCTGCACGAATTTCTGTGAGGAACCGAATCGGATTTATTGAGTGCAACTATGGCGAGTTTTTGCCGCTATGATGATTACGATAACGATCAGGATAACGATTGCCAACAGAACGTTGGGTTGTGGGCAGCACACACAATGGAATAGTGTAACGGCAGCATTTCATTGTCCAAGAGTTTTTCCGACTCCAGACCCTATTCCCGGCTCCCGGTAAATGCCCGCAGAAAAAATCCATGGATATCTTCCAGGGAAGGGTCGCCGGGCTGGTTTCGGAAGCGAGAACGATCGGGGACGATATCTTCGGCAAAGCGGCGCAAGGCGGATTCCTCGACGCCGGCGTCCCGGGCGGCCTCCGAGAGGCGAAGCCGCCGGAAGAGGTTTCGCAGGGCTTCGGTGACCGCCTCGCGGGCGGAATCCGGCGACGGATCCGCCGGACATCCCAGCGCAGCGGCTATCGCGGCGACCTTGCCCGGATCTGCTTGTGCATTGTACTGGAACAGAGGTATAAGTAGCAGGGCGTTGGCCAGGCCGTGCGCGACGCCGAAATGCAGCGTGAAATAGTAGCCCATGCCATGGACGAGCGTGGTTCCGCTTTGGGCAATGACACATCCGGAAAGCATGGCCGCATAGAGCATCCATCCGCGCGCTTCGAGATTGTCCGGCTCATCGGCGGAACGGGGAAGCCATTCCCGGACAATCCGGCACACGGCCAAGGCGAGTTCATCTCCCAGGGGCGTGGCGCGTTTTGACACCAGGCCTTCCATGGCCTGGCTGAGGGCGTCGAGTCCTGTGTTGACCGTCACATGCCGGGGCATGTGGGCCGCCAGGACCGGATCGAGCAGCGCCAAGGAGGGGAAAAGACCGCGAATCGTCCGCTTGCAGCGCGCATTGGAATCCACAATGACGGCATAGGGCGTCGTTTCGCTGCCGGTTCCCGCCGTAGTGGGAATGGCAACGATGGGAAGCGGAGGCTGCTCGAAGGATCCCGTTGCGAGATAGTGCGCACAAGGTTCCGGATTGCGCGCAAGGCCCGCGATGGCTTTTGCCGCGTCCATGGCGCTGCCTCCGCCGATGGCGACAACGCAGTCGCAGCCGCTGGAACGGCAATGCCCGGCGCCTTCGTCGCATTGCCGTTCTGTCGGATTTTCCGCGACGCCCTCGAAAACAACCGCTTCCGGGCATTGCGCCAACACCCGGCTGAGCGCGCCGCTTGCCCGCGCGGAATGTTGTCCCGTCACGATCAGCGGCTTACGTCCGTACGGCTTCACCTGCTCGCCCAGCGTATCCAACGAACCCGCGCCGAACACGATTTCAACGGGCATCCAATAACGAAACGAATTCACAGCCTGTCTGCGCGCTCCTGCATTTCCGCCAACACGTTTCGGCTTTGTCCCTCGGCGGTCCGAAGCGCGGCCATGGCCTTTTGTCCGGCTTCGGAATCCGGATCCAAGTCATGCGCCTGTCTCCACGCCGCCTTGGCCTCCGACAATCTACCGCATCGAAACAGTGTGTGTCCAAGATAGGTTGCCGCAAGCGCGCACCGGGGATCCTCGGTCAGTGCTTCGCGAAACCGGTCCTCGGCGCCTGCAAAGTCGCCCGCGTTGTAACGGGTGCGTCCCGCGCGAAGCAGGGCGCGGGCGCGACGGCGGCGGTCCGCCGACTCCGGCGCCTCGAATGTTTTGATCCATTTTCGCGTATCGCTTCGGATGCCTTCGATGGCCGTTTGCAGGCTTTCCCGCTTCATCAACACGCGCTTGGCGCGGACCCACAGATTGTTGAAAAACAGAATCGTGTATCGTACGGAACTCGCTCCCATGGCAAACCCCTTTCTTGCTTTTCCTCACCCGCTGATTATACTTCCGAAGCGCAGCCGTCCGCAATGGGCGCAAGCCGCCGGATTAGTGCCTTAAAGTCTGACTTCTATCAACCTAAAATCGGCAGTTGAACGCGGCTCTTTCGACCAAACCATGGACGAGATGGACATTGTGGACCCAGTGGACTTCACCCGCAAGGGGATTGATTTTCTTGTCCATTTCGTCCACAAGGTCCACGACATCCAGAGGATAGCACGTAGAATCCGATCTTGACTGCCGAATCCAGGATCAACAATAACAAGAAGTTTTTGGACAACTTACACAACCAATTGAAGTACAATGATTTGTCGAGTGCGAATACCGCAGAGTTCTTGCCTCGATTACGATGACGATGACGAACACGAGCACGAAAAGAGACTGGGTTGTGGGCAGAGCCCACGTCAGAAGTAGTCGAGATCGTTTTCCTGGGGCGTCTGGCGGTCGAGCATGCAGAGGAGCCATGTCGCGCAGAAAATGACGCAATCAAAATAGCCCGCAATGACATCTATCAAGGGGAGGATCCATCGTTGCGACTCGTTTTGCATGATGAGAATGACGAGCAGAAAATAGATTACCCCGCTGAAAAAACAGATGGCGAGGGTCTTCGTCCATAGGCGGCCCAATGGCGCGATCGCCTCCCCCAGCCGCCGCCATTCGGGGATTCCGGCGAACATGACAGCCGCCCCGACAGGCAGATAGGTTGCCATGATGATGGCCATCAGCCAGAACAGCGGCATGGCCGCCGATTCATTGTCCATCAGGGCGGGCAGCCATACGACCAGCCGCTGGGAACCGACGGCCACAATATTCAAGAGCGCCCAGAGGGGAAAATAGCGCCGGATCGCTTCTCGATCGCCCGGGCATTTCCAAAGCGGACGGTCAATTTGGCGGCCCATGCGCGAGAACGCCAGCGATTGCGCGAGGGCATAGGCCGCAATCAGGAATGCGTCGCCCGCCGCCTGATAAGCCAGCGCCGCCGCGTTCATGGCGGCTTCGGGATCGCCTTCCGTGCCCATCCATGCGTTTCCCAGATGGATGAGCGCACTGGCCGGAACTGTAATCAGGAGATAAAGTCCCAGCGCCGGAATGTTCTTTTGAATGGATTGAACGGCTTGCAGGAGGATGTCCACCGGGCCTACTCCGTCGCGTCCTCCGAAGGAATCTCCGGGGAATCGGGTTCCTGAACCTCGATTTGCCCGGACCTTGGCCGCTGTGATTGCAGGACATATTTCGCGATGATGTCGCGGTTGTCTTCCGAAATGCCGGTGAACCGCGCGCGCACCAAGTGCTGCCGTCCGGAAATATGCTCGACACCAACGGTTTCCGCCTCGACCTCGAATGGAGGCGATCCGGGCACGGCGATCCGGGTGCGGATAAGGGTGGCTTCACGGATCGCGTGTTGCGTCACCAGCGCGAACCCTCCCGCGCTGAGGCTGGTCAGGGTTCCGCCGAACCGCGTCACGACACGGCGCGGACGCAAACCCGCCACGGCGTCCTCTTCTCCGTACGCGGCCAGGATGCCCACCGTGGCCTCCTGGTGAAACCGGATGCGGTAGAAGTTGCGTGCCTGGATGCGGTTGAGGTCCCGGGCGTGCAGAATCGTCCATGGAACACTGGATTCATTTGCCCGCACGCGCTTGGCCGCGAATTCGTACCGGGCGTCGTTCTCACGCCAGAGATGAAACCGCACTTCCCCGCCCAGCGCGGGAAGGGGTGCGTCCTTGTCCTTGGGCGCGACATAAAAATACGCCTCGTCAATCGCGGCGATCTGGCACTTGGTCCATGTGGGACCCTTGCCCGCAGGGGCGATCCAGAGCATTTGGCCGACGTGCAATTCACGCGTTGAGAAGATGCGCATTCCGTAGGCGATATAATCGAGCCCCAGGCGGACGCGCAGGTCGCGCAGCATGATGCCGATCTTCTCATAGCGATCCATGTCGCCCGCCGAGAGCAGGGCATCCATTTTCTGTTCGACGCACGCGTCGAAATTTCGGCGCGTGGTAAGGGCTGGCAACGGGGTTTTTGGCGAATACGCCTGAATCATCGAACGCAGGAGTTCTTGTTCCTCACGGGAAACCCCCCGTTCGCGCATCATATTCTCCACGACGCGCCATTCGGCCCGGACCTGCATGCGCCGGTTCATCCAGCGCCGAAGCGCCTCGATGACAGTAATCAGGATGAACGAAGCGAGAAAGGCTCCGCAAATCCATGCGACCGCGGCCTGCGTGGTTTCCGGAAATTTGAATGGAAACACCGATTGTTGCACGGCGTCATCTCCTCCAATGCGCCCAAGGCGCACAGGCAGGGGCGCAAGCGCCCGCCTTTTCTCCACGGCGGCATCTTACCAACACTCCGAAAGACTTTACAATAGCAACCCGATTACCCCATCCACACGTAATGAGGCAGACCGGCGCCCTTGGCCGCCGTCATTTTCCGAATCGGCGCGTGCCGGCGCCATTTACGGAAGATCAGGATGTCCGCTGATAACGCCGATAATCCTAGATGCGGCTGTTAAGGTCGGATTCTATGTTTTCTTTTCTGGACGTCGTGGAACCCGGCATTTTGAGGGCGCCGGCAAGATCTTGCAGGGCGGCGATGAGGGATATGATCGAGTCGCGCGCTTCCGGGCATTTCGACACGGAAGGCAGGAGTGCGGTATACGCCGCGATCTGGCCGAGAAGACAATCCGCCAGAAATCCGCATAGATACTGGATTGAAAGGTAGTTGAGTTCGGCTATGCGGCGGGGGTAAGGCCCAACGCGTGGAACGCCGCCCAAGGATTCGATGAGCCGGGCGATGTTTCCGGCTTCCTGCCGGTCGAAGTCCGCCACGGCCTGAATGCGCTGGACCAGGCGTTGATTTTCGGGGGCAACATACGGACTGGCTTCGAGGATGTATTCGGCCAGCGAGTGGTAGCGATCTATGAAAACGCGGTTGAGCGCGTCGAGGGCGGCCTGGGGTGCGGCAACGGATGCTTCGTCGAACATAAGCGTGTTTCCTTATCCGCCCGCCGCAAGGCGAATGATCGCCAAGATGGGCGAGAAGTGCAACAGGACAATTGTCGGCACGGCGAGGCCAAGGGCGTAAACGCGATCCCACGCTTTTTCTTCGACCACGTTGTCTTCCGGCGCATCGAAGGCCATCGCGCGCATAATCGTCATGTAGTAATAGAGCGACACAGCGCTGTTGATCACGCCGATAACGGCGATGGTGAAGTAGAACATGGCCATCGGCGTGAGGATGCCGGTTCCGGGCATATGGGCGAGACCGGCCCCGACAACGACCTTGAATATCATGAATTTGCCTACAAATCCGGCGGTGGGCGGCAGTCCGGTCAGCGCGATCAGAAAGATGAACATCGCGGTGGCCAGCACCGGCGACCGCAACGCCATGCCGCGGAATGCGGCGATATCGGAACGCCCCGCACGGTTGACGACGACGATCGCGACCCAGAATGCGCCGAGGTTCATGAACAGGTAGACAAACAAATAAAACAGGATCGCCTCGATGGCATCGGCGTGGTACACGGTCAGGCCAAGCAACAGGTAGCCGGCGTGCGCAATGGAGGAATACGCGAGCAGGCGCTTGACGTCGGTCTGGCGGATGGCGGCGAGGTTGCCGAAGGTCATCGTCGCCACGGCCAGAATGCCGAAAAGAAGCGGCAGAATATCCGTGCTCATGATCCCCGTGCCGCCGGCCGTATAAAAAGGCAGCATGACGCGCAACAACCCCCCGAAACCGGCTGTTTTCGACACGACGGCCAGGAAGGCCGTAACGGGCGTGGGAGCGCCCTGGTAGACATCCGGACACCAGAAGTGGAAGGGGACCATGGCGCACTTGAAACCCACGCCGGCCAGAATCAACGCGATCACGAGCAGCACGCCCAGCGGGTTTACAAGCCCGGTGGCGGCCATGCGGACCAACTCAGCCCCCCCCGCGCCAAGCGACAATGTGCCGGTCATTCCGTACCAGTAACTGATTCCGAAAAGCATCACGCCCGACGCGACCGCACCGTACACGAGGTATTTGAGGCTCGCTTCGGCGGAGAGGCGATCGTGTTTCGAGGAACCGGCCAACACATACGAACCGATTGAAAGCGTCTCCATGCCGATCACGAACATGATGAAGTTGTCCGCCGTGACGAGAAACATCGCTCCCATCAGGCCGCCGAGGAGCAACGAAAAATACTCGCCGTGGCGGTAGGTTTCAAGTTCGCGGCTGCGCATCGAGAACAGGATGGCGCCCGCCGTGCCGAGCAGTAGGATCGCATTGAAGACCGTCCCCGTCTGATCATGCACGAACATGCCGCGGAACGTCGCGCCGGTGCCCGCGGACGGCGCGAATCGTACCGCGAGCAGAAGAAGCGAGATCAGCGTGCCGCCCAGCGCGATGCCGCCGCAAACGCGCCGGCTGGAACGCAACGGTACGAACAGATCGGCCACGACGACCGCGCATATCGCCGCTGCAACCACGATGTGCGGCAGGACGGCATTGCTGTGTCCCGCCAATTCGCGCCAAGTCATGGGATTCATAGCAATCGGTTTACTTTTCCTTTTTGGCGGCCCTGTATTGCCGGAGAAACTCGTATACGGCCGGCAACAACGAGATGATGATGATGGCGATGATAACCAGCGAAAAATGGTCTTTCACGACGGGCGCGTTGGCGAAAAAATACCCGCCGAGCGTCAGAAAAAACACCCAAAGCAACGCGCCAATGACGTTGTACGTAAGAAACTTGCCGTATGTCATGCTGCCCACGCCCGCGACAAACGGCGCGAAGGTCCGCACGATGGGCACAAAGCGCGCAATAATGATCGTCTCCGCGCCGTATCGTTCGAAAAATTCATGGGTGCGGTCGAGATGTTTCTGGTTGATGAGCCGGATTTTTTCGCCTCGCGCCAGGCGCGGCCCCACGTAATGGCCAATCCAGTAATTGACTGTATCGCCGATGATAGCGGCGGCCGTCAACAACACCAACAGGCCCACGACATTGAGCGATCCCATGGATGCGAAAACGCCCGCGGCGAACAACAGCGAGTCGCCGGGTAGGAAAGGCGTCACCACCAACCCGGTTTCGCAGAAAATGATGGCGAACAGGATGAGGTAAGTCAGCGCGCCGTACGTTTCAATGATCATGGCGAGATGCTTGTCAAGATGCAGGAAAATGCTTATCGCCGTTTGTATCAATTCCATCATTTTCAATGGTCTTCCTGAAGATCGTTTACAGCGCCGCGAACAACCGCATGAACACATCCGTCGAGGAGGCGTACACGTTCAAAACGAGCATCGGCAGGATGCCGAACACGATGCACAACACGCCCAAGGGCGCGATGGCAATCAGTTCCCACCGGTTGCAGTCGGGATAGCCTTCGTATTCCGGCTTGGCCTTGCCCAGATACACGCGCTGCATGGTCCACAGAATATAGCCCGCGGTCAGCAGCAGTCCGACGGTCGAACACGCGGCCAGCCATGGACTATACCGGAACGTGCCGAGCAATACCATGACTTCGCCGATAAATCCTACCATGGACGGCAGGCCGAGCGAGGCGAAGAAACCCACCACGGCCAGCGCGAAATACACCGGCATGTGCGTGCCAAGCCCGCCGAGCCGCGCGATGTCGCGATGATGGGCACGGTCGTAAATGACGCCGACGAGCATAAACATCATCGCCGAGGACAGGCCGTGGGCGAACATCTGAAAGATGGCGCCGTTGACCGCCTCGGTTTTCAGGATGGCGATGCCGAGCAGGACATAGCCCATGTGGCTGACCGACGAATACGCGACGAGCCGCTTGAAGTCGCTCTGGCCGAGCGCGCACAACGCGCCATAGACGATGTTGACCACGCCCAGCACGGCGAGGAACCACATCACGCCGGGCAAACGGGCCACGTCGGGCAGCAGCGGCCAGTTCAGCCGCAGGAAACCGTATCCGCCCATTTTCAGCAGGACGCCGGCAAGGATGACGGAGATGGCGGTGGGCGCTTCGACGTGCGCGTCGGGCAACCAGGTATGGAACGGGAAAATCGGGACCTTGATCGCGAATCCGATGAACAGGCCCCAGAACAACAGGCATTGGAAAAGCGTCGGCCCGCCGTCCACGTGGAACGGTTGGCGCGCGACGAGTTCAGGGATATTGAAGGCGTACTGGGCGAGGCCCATCGAAGACATCTTGAAATAGTAGGCAAGCATGACAAGCAGGATCAGCACCGATCCGAGCAAGGTGTAGATGAAAAACTTGATGGCGGCGTATTCCTTGCGTGGACCGCCCCAAATGCCGATCAGGAAGTACATCGGAAGCAGCATGACTTCCCAGAAGACGTAGAAGAGGAAGAAGTCGAGCGCCATGAAAACGCCCATCATGCCGGTGACCAGCAGCATGTAAAGGACGTAGAACCCCTTGACCTGTTTGACTACGGAAAATGCGCTGAAGGTCGCAAGAAACGACAACAGCCCGGTCAGCACGATGAGCATGACGGACAATCCGTCCACGCCGAGCCGGAAGTAGATGTTGTATGTCTTGATCCAGGGAATTTCGATCAGGGTGCGGGCGTCGTATGCGGCCAGCGCGCCGCCGGCCCTGATGGCGGACGCGTCGAAGATCCACCACAAATACAGCGTCAGCGCGAACACGATACCCGTCGTGGCGACAGCGATGGCGCGAATCAGTCCCGGCCGCCCGTTCGGCGCGAGCAGCATGACAACGGCGCCCGCGAGCGGCAGAAATGCAATCAGCGTCAATAACGACTTGTCCATGATGGCGAATCAAGCCTTTCTTGTTCTTTGTGTAAGAAAAGGGGATAAGGAGATTAGGGAAATAATATGGGGATTCATTCCTGTTCGATCCTCCGAAAGTCCGCCTTTTCATCCGCAAAATTTACCAAGAGACCAATCTGGCAACCTGTTGCCTTTAGGTATGAACGAATTTGGGCGTAATGCGTTTTTCCAAGCGTCTCCACGGTCTTGAGTTCGATAATTACAGAGCCTTCCACGAGCAAGTCCAACCGATGCACGCCTACCTCTTCCCCCTCATAACGGATGGAAACGGTTTTCTCCATTTCCACGCGGAGATGGCGTCTTGTCAACTCGATCTGAAGTGCATTTCTATAGATATTTTCCAGAAATCCCGGACCCAGCTTCGAATGGACGGTGATGATCGCGCCGATAATCTCCCTGGTTAGGGTATCGGCTTTCAAATCCATTTCCCTTATCCCGGTTATCTCCATATCTCCTTTTCTTACACTTGTTGCGTTCATGGCTGCCAAAATCCGTAAAAGGCATACGCACACACGCCCGATATGATCAACAGGCCCAGCACGGTCAGCATGAGATATTGCCGCACGTAACCCGTTTGCGACTGGTTGATCTGGCGCCCCATGTAGGCCGTGGTTTGCGCGGATCCGTTGACGAACCAGCCGTCCACCACGATACGGTCGAAGATTTCGACGAGATACGACCACGCCCAGCCGCACCAGCCGGCCAGATTGACGATGCCGTCAATAATCAGCCGGTCGAAGGCCGCGCAGAAAACCGCCAGCGCGCGTGTGGGCATGACGAAACACGCCATATACACTTCGTCGAGATAATATTTGTTCCAGAGAATCCTGTGGGCAAGACTGCAACGTTGCGCCACACGGCCGGGATCGAGCAGCGTCTTGCCGTCCTTGCGTTGGAGATAGAACGCGGCGCCCAGCAGAATGCCTGAGAATGCGAGGCACGTCGAAAGGCCCATGGCGATGGAGTGCGCCTTGTGCCGCGCTTCGGCCTCGGGGCCGTGTTCTTCTCCATGGGCATCGCCGTGCGCTTCGCTCGATGCGGCGTGCGGGACTTCCTTTTCATGCGCCTGCTCGACGACGCTGTCCATCAGCGGCGTCGTGAAACCGGCTTCGCGGAATCCGCGCACCTGTTCAACGCCGGATTTCGCCGGATTCATCGCTCCGAACCATCCGCCCATTCCGCCGCCCACAACGGCCAGCGCGCCCAGGACAATCAGTGGGATGAGCATGGGGAGGGGCGATTCGTGCGCGTGTTCGTAGGCGTGATGGTCGCGCGGTTTGCCGGTAAAGGTCAGGAAAAACTGACGGAACATGTAGAAGGCCGTCAGAAAAACCGTCGAAAATCCGGCCACGACGAGAAACCAATGGCCGTTGAGCATCGCGAAGGCGAGCACGTCCGCGAGAATCGCGTCTTTGCTCCAGAATCCGGAAAAACCGGGGAATCCCGCGAGCGCCAGTGTCGCGAGCAGATAGCAAACGGTCGTGACGGGCATTTTCTTGCGAAGGCCGCCGTACTTGCTCATGGACTGTTCGTGGTGCATCGCGTGGATGACCGCGCCCGCTCCAAGGAAAAGGCAGGCCTTGAAGAAGGCATGCGTCGTGAGATGAAACAACCCCGACACATAGCCGCCCACGCCCAGCGCGAGGATCATATAGCCGAGTTGGCTCACGGTCGAGTACGCAAGAACCTTCTTGATATCGTCCTGTACCAGCGCAATCGTCGCGGCGAACAATGCGGTGAATCCGCCGATGTAGGCGATAAACAGCAACGAAGGCGGATCGAAAACCGGCAAGAGGCGGCCGGTCAGGTATACACCCGCGGCCACCATGGTCGCGGCGTGAATCAACGCGCTGACCGGCGTCGGGCCTTCCATCGCATCGGGCAGCCAGACGTGCAGCGGGAATTGCGCGCTCTTGCCCATTGCGCCGAAGAAGAGGCCGAAACCGGCGATCGTCCGCCATGCGCCCGACAAGCCGCCCTGCTCGACCGCCGCGAACAGATCGCCGTATTGCAGCGAGCCAACCTGGAGATAACACACCATGATGCCGATGAACATGCCCACGTCGCCCAGGCGCGTCGTGATGAAGGCCTTGATGGCGGCGTCGGACGCGGACTTCTTCTCGAACCAATGCCCAATCAGCACATACGATGACAAACCGACGAGTTCCCAGAACATGTAGAGATACAGCAGATTGTTCGCGAGGACGAGTCCGAGCATCGAGGTCGTAAACAGGAGCAGGCTCGCGAAGTACCGGCCGTAACGAACATCCCCCTCCATGTATTTCGTCGAGAACAGATGCACGAGAAAACTGACCAAGGTGACGACGACGAGCATGACGGCGGTGAGGCGGTCAATCAGGATGCCGCCGAGCACCGCCTTGTTGACTTCCATCGGCAGCCATGCGAAGGAGAGGTTGACGAGGACCGGCCGCGGATCGTTCCACGCGCGCCAGAAGACGTACAGCGACAACCCCAGCGCCAGGCCCATGGCGGTCGTCGCAATGAAGTCGCCCCGGCGGGGCAGGCGCTTGTTGAACAGACCCAGCACGACGAACGAAACCAGCGGGAGCGCGAAGACCGCCAGTCCGCATTTCAGAATCGTGTGGTCCATTCGTCAGAGCCTCATCCGGTTGGCTTTGTCCACTTCGACGGATCCGAAGTTGAAATACAGGTTCAGAAGAATCGCGAGCGCCACGGCGGCCTCGCAGGCCGCCAGGACGATGATGAAGATGCCCATCATCGGCCCTTCCATGGACGGATCGTGTGTGGATGGTTGTCCGAAACGCCAGAAGGCCATGAAATTGAGGATTGCGGCGTTCAGGATGAGTTCGAGACCAATCAGGATACCGATGGCGTTGCGGCGCGCCATGCAGGCCGTCAGGCCGAGTGCGAAAAGGATCGCCGCGGCGGTCAGATACCACAACAGTCCGACCGGCTGCGTCGAGGATAATCCCGCGGAAGTCAGCAGCGTCGCGTTCATCGCTCGCGCCTCCTGACCAGGTAGGCCGCTCCGACGAGGCACAGCAGAAGCGTCATGCCCGCGACTTCGAACGGCAGCAGATAGGTTGTCAGCAGCGCATGGCCGATGGGCCGTACGTCGCCGGCGGGCGGGTTCTGGATCGGTCCGGCGCGCCACGGAATCGTCCAAATCAAATACGCCAGCATGAGGAAAAGCAATGTGCTGAGCATGCCGGCCAAAAGATAGAGCCAGCGGGTGTCTTTCGGGTCGCGCTGCATCGGCCGCGCCGTGAGCAGAATGCCGAACATGAGCAGAACCAGAATGCCGCCGACGTAAATGATGACTTGCGTGACCGCGAGGAAACTGGAGCCGAGCAGGACGTAGTATCCGGCCATGCCCAGCAGGGTAAAGAACAACGAAAACGCGGCCACAACGATGCTCCGGCTCAGCGCGGCGACCGAGCCGGAACCCAGCACCAGCAGGGAGATCATCCAGAACGCGATGTTTGGTCCCTGCCAGATCGCGACGGTTTGGATGGCCGTATCCGTGTTCATGGTTCCGGTTGCTCCTGCGCGTTTCGTTCCGCCTCTTCGCGCGCCTTGCGTTCGGCTTCTTCCCGGGCTTTCCGTTCCGCATCCTTTTTGGCCTGCGCTTCCTTGCGTTCGGCCTCTTTGCGGGCGAGAAGCGCCTTGAATTCGTCCATTTCCTCTTGCGATTTGGGACGCGCAAAATGCCGCAGGCAATCCTCGCGCGCACCACACGCAAGGTTGTATTTCTCGCCAAGTACGACCGCGCCGAACGGGCAGGCCTCGGCGCATAGATTGCAGAACAGGCAGCGGGAGTAGTCAATGTCGAATTGTAGCAACATCACGTCGCGGCCCCGGCCCAGCAGATCGATGGCGATGCAATCCACGGGGCACGCGCGCACGCACGCCCGGCATCCGGTGCATTTCTCCTCCCGGTATTCGTGCACGCCCCGGTGGCCCGGCGGAATGACCGGCTTCTCCTCCGGATACCGCATCGTGACTTTCTTGCCGAAGAAGTACTCGATGGTGATCTTCATGCCGGCGTACGTGGTGTATATCCCCGCCCAGATATCGGCGAAGTACTGCGCCACGGGATTTTTCTTTTCCGCCGTCTTCATGGAAACACCACCACCTGGATCGCCGCCCACGTCGCGCAAACGAGGCCGAAGGGCAGCAGCACTTTCAGGCACAAATACATGACTTGATCAATGCGGATGCGCGGCAGCGTCCAGCGCACCCAGATCATCACGAAATACAAGCCGAATGCCTTCAGAAACATATTGATTACGCCGATGATTTCGTAGGCGGCAATCGTCAATCCGAGTTTGCCGAAGGCCGTGCCGGCCAGTGTGCCGGCAAACACTTTGAGGGACGCCGCCAGCGACAACCCCCCGCCGGCTTGCGCGTGAATCGCGTCGAGCCACGTGCTGAAAAACGCCGCGTTTTCCGGCAGGGCCGGGCGCGGGATCGGCCCATGCCAGCCCCCCAGGAACAGAATCGCCGCCAGCGCGCAGACGACGTACATCGCCGCGTACTCGGACATGAAGAAAAAGGCGAAACGCAGGCCGGAATATTCGGTGTGGTAGCCCGCTACCAGTTCGCTCTCCGCTTCGGGCAGGTCGAAGGGCGCCCGTTTCGTCCCGGCCAGTCCCGCGATATAGAACATGAAGAACGCCACGAACGCCGCAGGCGAACGGAAAATGGCCCAGCCGAATATCCACGGGCCTTGCGACTGCCAGGCAACGATTTCGCCGAGATTCAATGAACCGGCCAGGAAAATGACGACGAGCACGCACAGGCCCATCGGAATTTCGTAGGACAGCATTTGCGCGGCGAGGCGCATGCCGCCGTAGAGCGACCACTTGCTGCCCGGCCCCCAGCCGGCCATCAGGATGCCGATCACTTCGATGGCCTGGAACGCCAGCACGAAGTAGAGGCCCAACTGCATGTTCGTCAATACAATGCGTTCGCTGAACGGCAGCACCGCGAAGGGAAGCATCGCGCCCAGGAACACCAGAATCGGCGCGGCCGTGAACAACCCCCAGTTCGCCGCCGACGGCATGATGTCTTCTTTGGCGAGCAGTTTGATGGCGTCCGCAAGCGGCTGCAGAATGCCCAAGGGTCCCACTCGGTTCGGGCCAAGCCGCACTTGGATGAATCCGGCGATGCGCCGCTCGCCGTAGGTCCACACCAGCGCCATGACCGCCATGAACGCGACGATGATCCCGCCGCCCACGAGGTACGCCAGCACAAAGGGCAGCCACGTCGGAACATACAACAGCACGGGACACAGCGCGCCGACGCCGGACTGGTGGAAGGTCTGGATTACATCGTTCATCGGTCCACTTCACCCAACACGATATCAATCGATCCGATTATCGCGACCACATCCGCCAACAGCACGTCGCGGCAGATCGCATCGGTAATGCACAAATTGCAGAAAGAAGGCGCGCGCGACTTGACGCGCAACGCCTTGGACGATCCGTCGGAAACTACGTAAAAACCCAGTTCGCCGCGCGGATTTTCGCAGGGCACATAGGCTTCGCCCGCGGGCAGATCGAACGAACGGCCCACTTTCTCGAAGAATGGGCCTTCGGGCAGGCCGTCGAGCGCCTGTTCGACAATCTTGCAACTTTCCATCATCTCGGCCATGCGGACCCAGTAACGGTCCCAGCAGTCGCCGGTCGTTCCCATCGCGCCTTCGCCCACCGGCACGTCGAACGAGAAACGTTCGTACCCGCAGTACGGATGCGCCTTCCGCAAATCGAACGCGACTCCGCTGCCGCGCAGGCAGGGACCCGTCAGTCCGTAGGCTATGGCTTGTTCGCGCGTGATGACGCCGACATTGGCCGTTCGCTTGACGAAAATCTGATTCTTGCTCAACAGCGTGTTGTATTCCGGCCAAACCTTGCGCATTTGCACCAGAAACGCACGAATGTCAGCGGCGATTTCCGGCGTCATGTCGCGTGCGACACCGCCGATGCGGGGGTAATGGTAGAGCAGGCGTCCGCCGCTTATCTTCTCAAAGATTGAAAGGATCATTTCGCGTTCGCGGAACCCGTACAGGAAGGGCGTGAATGCGCCGAGGTCGAGCGCGTAGGTGCCGAACGCCAGCAAGTGCGACGCGATGCGGTTCAATTCCGCCATGATCACGCGCAGATACGACGCGCGATCCGGAACCGCGAAACCGCCGAGTTTTTCCACGGCCAGGCAGAACGGCAGCGGATTGTTCATCGAACCGAGATAATCCATCCGGTCCGTGTACGGGATGACCTTTGCGTAATCGAGCGATTCGGCGATTTTTTCGAAGCAACGGTGCAGGAAGCCGATTTGCGGCCACGTCCGCCGGACCATTTCGCCGTCGGTTTGCACGATGAGACGCAACACGCCGTGCGTGGATGGATGCTGCGGGCCCATGTTGATGAGCAGTTCTTCCGTCCTCAGCGTATCGGCGGGTTCTCTCGTGGTTTCGTTGGCCATCTTATGTGTTGGTCAATCCATGGTATTCCGCCGGCGGCTGGTAATCCTTGCGCAACGGATGTCCTTCCCAGTCGTCTGGCAACAGAATGCGCGTCAGTTCAGGATGGTTTTCATAAATGATTCCCATCATGTCGAATGCTTCCCGTTCATGCCATTCGGCGGACGCCCATATCGAAGACACCGACGGCACACGGGGCGCCTCGCGGTCAACATCCACCCGTAGAACGGCCGTGTGTGAATGTGGATAGGAATACAGATGATAGATTGATGATAGCCGGGTGCCCCGGTCCACCGACGAAATCAGGCGAAGAAAATCGAACCGCGTGGCGTCGTTGTCCCGCAGAAAACGGCACACGTCCGCGAGGCCTTCCGCGGCCACCGCGATAGATGCGTCGCCGCGCTCCGGCGTTTGCAATTCGCCGATGATGTTTTCGAACCGATCGCGCAGCAGCGCGTGAATGGACCGGATATCCACGGCCTACGCGGTCTCCTTGCTGTAACGCTTGATCAATGGGCGCTCCTGCGCGATTTTCTGTTGCAGCCAGAGCAGCGCGTCAATCAGCGCTTCCGGCCTCGGCGGGCATCCCGGCACATACACGTCCACCGGCAGGAACCGGTCGAGGCCCTTGACCACGTGATAGCCGTGTACCGAATATGGCCCGCCGCCGATCGTGCATGCGCCCATTGCCATCACGTACTTGGGCTCCGGCATCTGATCGAACAGGCGCTTCACGCGCGGGGCCATCTTGTGTGTGACCGTGCCGGCCACGATCATCAAATCGGCCTGTCGCGGCGTCGGGCGAAACGCACCCGCGCCAAAGCGGTCGAGATCGAATTTCGCCGCGCCGACGGCCATCATCTCGATGGCGCAGCAGGCCAGCCCAAACGTAAGCGGCCACAACGCGTTCGCGCGCGACCAGTTGATCGCCGCGTCGAGCGGCGCCACCAATACCGACATGCCCTCCGATTTCGTCTGTTTCAAATAATGCAGATAGCGCGTCAGATCGCGCGGATCGCGGACCGCCTCGGCAAACAACTCCTCGGGTGTCTTCCTGCGATCGTCAGCCACGAGCCTGCTCCCCGGATTCCGCTTTCCATGTCTCGCCGATCCAGTCCAAGTTGCCGTTGGCCCATTCATAGGCCAGCCCAAGTGCCAGCACGCCCAGAAACACGAGCAGCCCTATCAACGCGGCAAAAGCCATGCCCGCGCCCGCGAGTTCGCGTAGAACCAGCGCGGCGGGAACCAATACGACGACTTCCACGTCGAACAGGAGATATACCAGCGCCACCGTGTAAAAACGGCTGTTGTAGCGGATCCACGCCGAGCCGATGGTGGGTTCGCCGCACTCGTAAATGCGGCGCTTGTCGGGCGTCGGACGGCTCAGGCGAACCAGCCACCCGAAGAGGAGACTCCCGACGACAAAGACGAAGCCCAGCGCTAAAAAAACCAACACCGATGCAAATTCAATATACATGAAACGCAACGACCCAATCAGATGTTCACTGCCAACAACGAGACGCTCTCGCGCCAAGGGCGGACTTCGGACACACGCCCTGCCGCCCAACCGCCAGCCACAGCGCGAAAGGCCGGGGCGAGTCCTTCAGATATCAGGACCCGATAGGGTTTTGCGATTATGCCATGCGTTTCTCCGCAAAGTCAAAAGAACGGCCCAACGGGAAAAAGCCGCCAACCGCGAATGAACGCGAATGAACGCGAAATTTTTTGCCTTGCCGGCCCTCTTCATGGCGGAGAAAAATTTTTCGCGTTCATTTGCGTTTATTCGCGGATTTCCTCCGCCCATCAATAAGGTGCATGACGGCGAGATAGGGATGGCGGCGAAGCATGCGCGGCCCCGCATATCGCATCACCTCCGTGATTCGCTTGCGCATGGATTCGCGGTAACAATGCACCGGACATTCCCGGCAGGGCGGCTTGTCGTCACGAAATATACACCGGTCGAGGCGTTCGTTCGCATAGGCAATCAATTCCCGGCAGTCTTCGCAAATCCCGTTTGCCGGCGCGTGACAATCGCCGCAATACAGCGCAATCATTTCGACGAGGGTCCGCCGTTCGCGGCGCAACCGCTTCGAGTCGCCATTTTTTGCGTCCATCATGCCAATTTCAGCCGCCGGGAGGCCAATGTCAGCGCCAGCAACAAAAGAATCGCGGCGTCCGCGGCGCCGCCCTGTGCACCGGGTGGCATGACAAGCATTGCTGTGCCGCCGCCGGCGCAGCCCCCGCCCGGCCCTGAACCCTTGACGAGCGCCATGGTCATCGTGCCCACGTCGCCGCTGGGGACGATCCCTTTTTGTTTCAGGGTGACATAGCCCGGAGCCTGCGCGGTAAACTCGTGTTCGCCGGGATCCAGCGAGGCGAAAAGGTAGACGCCTGCGGTATTCTGCGTGACCGGAGAAGCGGGGCCGGGCGAAGCAAATACCTGCGCATTGCCAATCGGCGCGGATGTCGCGCTGTCTACAACATAAATGGCCATGGCGCCGTCCACCAGTCCCTTGATCTGAACCGAGCCGTTGGCGCTCGTGGGCGCGTTCGGCGCGTCGTAACGCGGCGTAAAACCATAGGGATCCGTCAAGGTGGCGTCGCTGGCGCGTAACGGCACGGACATGCCGCCGCCGGACTTGGGCGCTAAAAACGTGACGTAAGCCGCCGTGACAGGTTCCTTTGAGGCTATCGCCGCACCGCCCGCGATGGCCACGTGCACGAACCCCTTGTTGCGTTCGGATTCCGTCCCGGAACCGGTCCAGGCCAGTCTGAACCCGGCCTCCGCGAGTTCCTCGCCCAACTCGACCGATTGCAGCGTCAGTCCGAGGGCGCCGGCGGGAAACGTAACGACAAACGAACACCCGGCGGCCTGCGGCGCGTTCTCGATGTACACGGGCACGGCGATTGGGGATCCTGTTTCGGCTTCGGCGTTTCCGACACGGACCAACGGCCGCTCACCCTCGCTTTTTTCCAATCCGGCAAAAGAATCCCATGCGGGATCGCCAGTTTTGGAGATGGGCTCCGGCCATAAATCGCGCATCTGTAACCGCCGCAACAGCAGCACGGCATCCGCCTGATCCAGCGTTCCGTCCAAATTGATGTCCGCGACACGTTTCGTGCAAGGATCCGGCTCTTCCATACCGCCGCCCGCCGTAATGTCCAGAATATAGCCCGCGTCTTCCCCGGTGACGGCGCCATCCAGATTCGCATCGCCGTGCGCCGCGCAAAGCCCGTCGGCGCACAGCAGGCCGTCGCGCAAATCCAACGAAACGGACTGCAGTGCCCCATCATATAATCGCACGCCATCCTGAAAGGGCCGCTGATCGAGAACAAACGACAGCGTGCCGCAAGCGGTTTCACCCGCTAAAAGCGCTTCGGACGGTTCGATCACAATGTAAAACAAGGTTCCCGCGCCGTATAGCGACAATTCGGAAGGTCCTGCGGCTATAATCAATACCTCGACTGTCTCCTCATCCAACAGACGAATATTTTGCGCATATTCCAGTTTGTTTTGTATAAGCCCGCTTGGATACACGGCAATGTCCGAGGCGCTTTCGATCAACTTGCGAGGCAAGTGAACCGCCACTTGGATGGCAACCATTGAAATATCGTACGCACATAAGGTAGCGATTGGAATGGCTATCTTGAACGAATCTTTTTTGGTATTCCCAATCCGGTAGATGCCCGCCTGATTCGCGTAGATATCTGGAAAGTATACCCGCAGCCGCTGGCCGTGGATGGGCGGCATGCTGGGCTCGGATCGTTCGCTGACGGCGCCGCCCGCGCCGACCGCCTCGATGAGATAACAGTAAAGCCGGTCCTTTTCGATGCCCGTGTCCACAAATTCGGTCTTGGAAACGGGATTGTTCCCGTTGAGCCGGATCGGATCCCCCACCGGCGCCGCGGTTTCCGCGTCCGCAACCTCCTGCCGGTAGACATGGTAGCCTCTGAGATCGTATTCGGGATTGGCCCGCCATTCGATATAGGCATTGCGCGGACCGCCCCGCGCAAACGGACGGGCCGGGCGTGTTGGCGGCGATACGCCGGCGGCGAGATCGGACGGTTCGGACAGGACTGTCGCGGCCCATAACGCCGCCACAATGCCTGCCAAGGGTCCAATCTTCCACATCCCTACCGCCTCCAAATGAAAACTACCCCTCCATTATATTTCTCTTTATAGAATACCATAGACCCATAATCGGTGGCCAATCATTTTCGGCAAACGGATCTCTGTTCACTGCCGCTGCGCTGCTGACCCTACGTCAGCCGCAAGCATTTCTTCAAAGCAAACGCAGCGGTTCGGCGCCATGGCCTCCGCATCATGAGGAGACGATAGACCTGGATTCGGCAGTCAAGATCGGATTCTACGTGCTATCCTCTGGATGTCGTGGACCTTGTGGACGAAATGGACAAGAAAATCAATCCCCTTGTGGGTGAAGTCCACTGGGTCCACAATGTCCATCTCGTCCATGGTTTGGTCGAAAGAGCCGCGTTCAACTGCCGATTTTAGGATGATGCCTGCACAACGTCATTGCTTCCTATCGCTTCACTTGGCAGTGAAAATCAACCATACTGCACAGAAGGAATGTAAACAACAACACAGCCAAGCCGACGTGGCCGGTGGCAGGCAATGCTTGGGTTATCCGTAGCACGGCCATTTCGGACGTGACCGATTGTGATCCGTTTTCGCCAACGTGGAGGAGGTGGATTTCTCGGACCCGGAATTGACACTGATGCTGGACGGGCAATTGCGGTATAGTTGTGTACGGGCGGACGAGGGACCGGGCAAACCGCTTTCGGCGTGCCGGAAGGTGTCGGTGACGCTGACGGTATTGCACCGGGAAGACAAACAAGGCGTATCGGGCTTGGCCGCCGGATTCGGATTTCGATTACCGAATTCAGGATAATCCTTTTTGGTATTTGGAATGCATACACCAACCCATTCGATTGCGCCATTTGACAGTCTTCGCCATGTAGCGGCTCTGTTTCTCCGCCAACGTTGCACGTTATTGATACAGAGAGAGATAAGCGGCGTAATTCGCGAGGACTTTCTTGACGTAATCGCGGGTTTCATCGAAGGGGATGGATTCGATGAAGGTTTCGAGCGGAACATTGCCCATGGTTTTCTTCCATTTGGAGCAATTACCGGGGCCGGCATTGTAGGAAGCCAGCGCATAGGCTACATTCCCGTCCCAGCGTTCGAGCATTCTTTTCAAGTATCGTGCGCCCAGCCTTAGCGAATGGATGGGATTTTCGAGATTGTCCGCCATGGCGGCATCGAAATCGGATTCGGAACCCGTGAGATGCCGCGCGGTGGCGGGCATGATTTGCATGACGCCCGACGCGCCCGCGTGCGATGTCAATGCAGGCCGAAAGGTGCTTTCCTGCCGGGCCACGGCAAGGATCAGGTAGGGATCGAGGCCGTCCTCCTTTGCAATTTCGCACACACGCGGCCAATACGCACGTGGATACAATATGCGCCATCGGGCCGGCGATTTCTCCGTCCCGTTTTCGCCCCACTTATAGGCTTCCGCGATATTCATCGCGGTATAAGCGAGACCCGCTTGGCCCAGCATCGCGTAGATTGCGGGGGCGGCGGGATCTTTGTCCAACAGCGGCAACAGGGCGATCGCCTCCCATTCCGCCTCTTCCAGACCATGTTCCGCGAAGAACGCAATGCGCCGAAACCGGGGAGATTCGAGCATGATTGGCTTGAGGGCCGGCTGCGGATCGGCCGGCACAGCCATGGTCCGGAGAAACGGCGCCTCTCCGTTCACAGGCACGATTTTTCCGCGGTTGCCGGGCAGTCGCGCAAGCGCCCGGTGCGCGTAGAAATCGCCTGGGCCGGCCGCCGCGGCTTTTGCAAAGGCGTCGCCGGCGCCCTTTTTCTCACCGGTTTTTTCCAGCGCAAGCCCGGTCCAGTACCATGCCTTGGCCAGCAGCGCGCTGTCCGGATGGCGTTCCGCAAGCAGGCGGCATGTCCGGATCATCGCATGCACGTCCCCGTCCTTTTGCGCTAATTCCAACAGGGCGAACAGGGCATCGTCCGCGCGGGAATGGGCCGGATTCGTCTCATCAATCCGGCGGCGCCACGAGTTGGCCCGCAAGGTTTCACCGGCCTTTGCGAGACGAAGCGAAAGCGCCCAAGCGGCGTCGGATGCCTCGTCGGACAAAGGGAAGCGTCGGATCAACTGTTCGCAGGCCATTTCCGCGGCTGTCAGATTGTCCCCGGCCGTTTGGGATCGCGCGATATAATAAAGCCATTCGCGGGTCCATGCCGAAACGGCGCCGTCTTCCGGCAACGCCGCCACCCGGTTCAATTCCGTTTTTCCCGGCGGTGCTGTTTTTGAACCAAGCCCCCCCAGCCATGCGGTCCAGTCGAGTCCCGTGGGCGCGGTGCGCAACAGCAGGGGCAGCGCGGGCCGGAATTCACCCGTCTTGATATAGCCCTGCGCGGCCGCCAGGAGGTCCGCTTTTTCCGGAGATTGCGCGAGCCGTTCCGCGGCTTCCAGTCTCGGCGAACGCAGGCGCGTCGTCGCAACCACATGGCGGTAAAAACCATAGCCGGTATCGCGCAGAGCGGGACATTCGATGTATACATCGGCCGCCATGCGTTCGTAGGATTGCGCCCACCACGGTTTCGGCTGGAAATCGAGCGCCGCGGCGTATTCCTTTGCGGCTTCTTCAAAAGTGTTGCGTCTTGCCAGCGCGTCCGCCAGATAGATGCGCGCCATACGCATCCACGGTCCGTCCGCCGTTCCGCGGAGAAGTTCCCGATAGGCTTCGACGGCGCCGTCCCAATCGCCCGACGCGGCGCGGCAAAAGGTCTTTTTTACCCGGGCATACGCCGCCAAGGGGCCCGGATTTTGGGCGCAGGTCTCATATAAAGCGATCGCCTCGGCATAGCGCGCGCCCCGTTCGGCTTCGTGCGCGGCCAAATATATATCGGCGCCCGGCATCGCGGCGCCGAACAACAACGCCGCGGCAAGAATAGCAGTCATTTCCCGGCATCTCCTTCCGGAATACACCCCGATTTCGGCGGCCGCCGTCCGGAAGATCGCCAAGCGAAAAGGACATGAATCATCTCTTGGTTTCAAATCATCCGGCGACGGCAGCAGAATTTCGGTCTCGCATGACAATTCCCCGCCTATCGCGGGTGGTTGGGAACGTAGCAAACCGCCGCGCTGCCAATCAACCCGATCATGGACAAACGGGACAGCCCGTCCTAGATCCCCGCACCGAGGCGGCGTTCGCCCGTGGCGAGTTCTTCGAGACTTTCGCGGTCAAGCAGGCGGATGTGCCGGCCTTCCTGGACCTCGATGAGGCCTTCGCGGACCATCTTGGCCAGCACGCGGGAAAGCGTCTCGGGAATAGTCCCCAAGAGACTCGCGAGTTGCACTTTCGACAGGTCGAGGAGAAGTTCGTCGCGGTCGCCTTGCCGATCGCTAAGATAGAGGAGATGCGCCGCAAGGCGTCCTGGCACTTCCTTCAACGACAGGCTTTCAATCAAGTTGGCGAAACGATGCAGGCGGCGCGAGAGTTCGGCCAGCATGTTCAGAGCGAGCGACGGATTCCGCTCGACGAGCGCCAGGAAGGCATGCCGGGGGAAAAACAGGGTTTTCGACGCTTCCATGGCGTCGGCATGGGCTGGAAAGCGATGTCCGGCGAACACAGCGGCTTCACCAAAGGCGTCGTGCGGTTCGATCACATGCAGGATCTGCTCCTTGCCCTCGGGAGACAGTTTATAGACTTTGACCCGGCCCGACACGAGCACATAAAAGCCTGCCGCTTCCGCGCCCTCGGCGAAGATGTTCTGGCCCTTCGCGTAGGTTTTCCCGATAGCGATATCGGCAAGTGCCTGGCATTGTTCCGGACGCAGTCCACGGAACAACGGCACAACGGTGATTTGATCTCTCATCATCATGAACGAAACAGCGTCTTGGCTTTCTTTTTCGCGGGTCCAATCGTTATCGTCATCGTACTCGAATTTGTGCTTGGATTTCAGCCTTGCCCGTTTTACTGGGGCATTACAAAAGAGGTTCCTCACAGGAAAAAAATGTACAAACTCTCGAAACAAACAGGACAGTCAGTCCGACAAACCGCATCCAGGAATTTTCCGGATCAACGGCACACGCTGGAGTAAGCCACATACCCTTTTTCGATTTGCCCTCTACGGCACGAGGGTTACGGTGAACCGTTCGCCGAATGGTGTGCGGCGGCGGGCATCAAAGGAGAGGGTAACGGTTTGGGGTTTCGCAAGACCTTCCGGCGCAAGAATCAATTCAAGATCGGCGATGGTTTCGGTGCGCACGAGGGGTTTTGGGATCGGGGTTTCGATTCTGCCGGCGCCTTGGGCGGTTATCGCCACCGCGCCGTCGCCTTCGGCGAGCCATTCCGCTTCGGCGAGATTGATGAACGATACACGGGCGCGGACGGGCCGATCGGTGGCGACTTCGACGGCGCCGCCTTTGGCGGCGTCCGTCCAGCGGCCTTGTTTGTCCTGTACCTGGACACGGTTGAACACGCCGTCAAGGTATTTCGGCGGATTCGTGCCGTTGCACGGCACATTGCCGACGGCCTGCAACGGGCAGTTCGCGGACGTCGTCCCCGTGCCGGGCGTGCGGAGTCCGGGAGTCTTCCCATCTTCGATGGCCTTCCAGAACTCGTCCTTCACGTTGTCGTAAACGCCAACGATGCCGTTCGCATAACGGTCGCGGTCTATTTCGATCCAATGGTCCACGGCTTTCGCATCCGGTCCATCGAGCAGCGCCTGGGTGTTTTCGCGAATGGCTCGCGTCGAATCGCGGTCCGTGCCGTCGCATTCGATGATTCCGTAATCGCTGTTCTCGCCGACGCGGAATCCGCCGGGATACCACCACCAGTAGATGCCGTCCGCGCCGCTCGAAATGACCATCCGGTAGAAATCCCGATAGAACTCCCCCTGTCGTTCGAGCAGTTGCGGCGTCGCGGACATCGTGCCCATGTCCCACGCGTGGAGGCCGGCTTCGGCCCAGAACAGGGGTTTGTCGGGTGCCCATAGGCGCGCGTATTCGTACTGGAACCAGCCGGGTTTGATCTTCTCCCAATCGCCGATACGGCCGTAGCCTTCCGGCTCGAGGATGTCTACCGCCGCCGCGAGGTACGGGAAATCGTAGGGCAATACGCCGCCCCAGTTCATCGTTGGATCGGCGGTTTCGGTCATGCGGAAACTGACGAAATGGTTCGGGTCAATGCCGCGGATTTTCGAGCGGATGTCGTTGTAACTCGTGTAAAGGAGCGTGTCGAGAAATCGGCGGTAAGCCGACGCCATGACGCGCCAGCCGCCGTCCTTCTGGAGTTGATCGTCGGGCGGATTCATAATCGCGCCGGACTCGTCGCGCGGCGCGGGCATGCCCCAATCCTTTTCGGCGTTTTCGATGGAGCCGTAGCGTTCGAGGAGCCATGCTTCCCATTCGCGATCCCATTTGACGCGCTCCTTGTGCGTCCACCAGAGCGGTTCCCAGTCAATGTCGTACGCGAAGACGGTGTCGTTTTGCCACAGGCGGTAGTATTGGATGATCGATTGGAGGCCGGGCCAGTTGAAGTTGCCGAGGGTGGCGTGGCGCAACGACAGGTTGGCCTTCATGCCGAGCGCATCGAGCCGCCGGAGGATGTCGAGCAGGTTCTGCGCCGCCACGGATTGCGTGTAGATGAAAATGCTGACGGAGTTGAGTCCCATGTCCTTGCAATGGCGCAGGTCGCGCTCGACGATCTCCGGATCGTACGCACGCGAGCCGAGCCACTGCTCGAAATAGGGGCCGTCCTCCGTGCCGATGCCCGACGACGGCATATAGTTGACGCCGTGTGCGCGCCAACGCTTGCCGTCGCTCATGAAATCGCCGTTCACGGCCGTGATGAACGACGGATTCGACTTCGGACGCCACACGTGCGCCTCGTGCGACACTTCGTCAACGACCGTGCCGTCCACGACGAGTTGTGCGGCCACCTTGAAACCGTTTGCGGGCCACGATTCGGGTTTCCACGCCTCGGAAACGCGCGTTTCGCTTCCCGATCCGACGGCAAGCGGCCATTCTTTGGCAAAGACCTCATGCCCGGCATCGGTTACGCGAATGCGCACCACGCAATCAATCGGCCGGGCTTGTTGAATATTCGCCACCCGCGCGCCGAGCAATAGCGATTGATCCTCGAAGTAGGTGTAGAAATTCGCGCCGGCATCCATCAGGTAGACCCCGCGTTTCATGGCGCGGGCAATGCCTTCGATGGCCGACAGCGCGGCTTCCGTTTTGTACCATGCCGGATCCTCGATCCCGAACGAGGCCCATTGGCCGCCTTTCCATAGGCCCTCGCCATGCACCATCAACGCAGCGGGAGCGCCGCGCCACCGGCCTTCCGCCGAGGCGGTTTCGATCAGCGGGATGTAGCGCCATGCGCGGCCCTTGTCGAATCCACCGCCGCCGGGCCGCGGCTGTATGGATCGAATAACGGCAGGGACGGCAAACGCGGCGTCCGCGACGATTTTCTGATCGCCGCGCGCATAAAGCCGCGCAACGCCGCGCGAATCGAAGAACTTGTAGGTGGGCGCGAGCAGGTCCATCTGCGGGAGTTGAGGTCTAACGAGTGCTTCCCGGCGTTCCGGCGTGAGCGCTGCCGTGCCGAAAGCCGAGACCCAGTATTCGTGCCGTCCGGCGACTTGACCGGTGTGCGTGAACGCGAGTCCGATATTCATCCGCTCGACGTTTTTCGGATCGAGTTGGCCGGCGGCGCGTGCGGGATTGCTCTCCCAGAATTTGAAGTCTTCCGGTGCGAGGACATAGCGCCGCCACTCGCTGGTCAGCGGAACCGTCGCGATCCAACGCGAACCGTCCTTTTCCTGCCATTCGACCGCGAGGCTGCGAGTCTGCGGCCCGCCCTTCGCGCAGAAGACGGTCAATGTGTGGCCTTCGGGGAACGGCGCGTCGAGATGAGCGGGACCGAAATTGTCCCAGTTGGTGAGGTTTTCGATTACGGCGTGCAATGATCGCGCGCCCGGTACGGGCCCTTCCACGACGCTTTCATACACGGCTTTCGCGTCCTCCGGAAAAAACGCCCGCCGCCACGACGCGATCTCGTCCGGCTGGAACGTGAACAGCGCATGGTCGGGCGGTTCGGTCAGCGAATCAATGGCGTATTCCTCGGTGGTCGTCCATTGGCCATGCGGACGTATCAGTAACGAGCGCCACAGCGGCGCATTCAACGCAAGGATATCGCCGCCTGATTCGAGGTACGAACGGATCGACGCCACCGATGCGGCGGGCAGCATGGCCGCGTTCGGCAGGATGAGTAAATCAAGCGTGGATGCATCGAGCCGTCGGACGTCGCAAAGTGCGTCCGCGTCGAGTTTCTGGACGGCATATCCGGCGCGTTCGAGGGTTTCCGACAATACCGCGATCAGCGCGTCGTCTTCACCGGGCAGCCCGGCATGAACAATTCCCGCTGTCGGCGCTTGTTGTGCCATGGCCGCGCCGCATATCGTCAACAGGCAATATCCGACGCCCACTCGTTGAAGCATGTTCATCTTGTCTACCTCCCTCAGAGTTTGTGAAAAAATACCCAGCAGCGTGGCGCAGACTGTCGAGTCTGCGTAAAAAGGGCCTTTTTTTGGTAGAGCCGCACAGACTCGACAGTCTGCGGAAAGGGGCTTTTTTTTCCGTAGATCCGCACAGACTCGACAGTCTGCTCCACAAATTTCGTCATTTTTTCACAACCTCTCAGTTCTTGTTCGTGTTCGCGATCGTGCGGGATAGCCGATTGCGATTGCGATTGCGATGACGAGCATAAGCACGAGCACGAACAATACATCAATATGGCCAGAAATGATACACGCGCACTTCCATGATAACCCCGTAGAGGTTCCAGAAGCTTCCTGCCATGAACTCGCCGATGATCAATCCGACGAAGAACGGCACGGCGGGTTTATAGGCCCTCGCGCCGCCGTATTTGAGCAGGAGGGCTTTTGCAAGCCACGCCACCATAATCGCCGCCCAGAGTTGATCCATGGACCACGAACCGCTGATGGCATATCCGACCGGATGCAGCGGCCACCAGCGGAAAGTCATCCGCAGCGCGGCCAGTCCCAACGAAAACACGAGACCGATCAGGATGGCGTAGGTAGGCGCCATCTGGCTTGTCTCCGGGGCGGTGAACCAGCGGTCCACTTCGATCCAGGCCTCGCGTCCAAACCATTCGCCGGGACCGATGGTCTGCGTTGCACCGTACTTGTTCAGCAGCCACAACATCGCCCAGAACGCGGAAAGGATTCCCGCCGGAATCGCCACCCACATGGCCGCCAGATAGCGCAGGTGGCTGAACTTGAGGCGTTCGGCGATGGCGAACGCTTCGAGTCCGTGCGGCATCGGATGCGAACGGTACGCACGGTTGAAGAAATTGAAGAATCCGAACATGACGGTGTCGTTCGGGTATGCCTTGGGCATTTCCGTCGAACCGACGAACCGGAGAATTTGAAGTTGCGGTCCGACGTGATGGAGATCGTGGGAAATCGGTCCCAGTTCGGCGCGCATGCGGGTAATCGCGAGGGAAATGAGAAAGAACAGTCCAAAAAAGGCAAGCGTAATCCACAGGGACATGCCCGCGCGCAGGCAAAAGTAGATCAGGAACGCCATGCCGCCCGATATCAACAGGGCGGCCAGCCGTGTTTCGCCACGCTCGCCGGGCGTTTCGCGTTCGACCGCACGCCCCATGAGCATGCGCGCCGCGCGGACGAGGTGCCTCCTCGTGACCCAGAGGGCGATCAGCGCAATCGCATAATAGCCGCCGGCGGTCTGTTCGGCGATGAAGGGAAAACCGGGCATGCCGTGCATGCCGATGTAGGCCGCGCCGACGCGCTGCAATTTCCAGAAGATGTAGAAGAACCAGCACGAAAAGGCGAGATCCGTGGGCATCAGAAAGGCCATGCCGATTGCGAACGGATAGAGCGACACCCACGTCGGCCCCATGTCGCTCCAGGGGCGTTCGGGGAAAAAACTCTGGATATTGACGATGTAGACCACCGGAAATTTCGGAAAGAGCGGGTAAAGCACGTGCAGGCCGTTCACGACGTCAATGGAACCTGCGATCAGGCAGCCGATCCAGAACAGCCGGTTGCGGAACAGTCGTTCCGGTTCCGACGCGAGGATCATCGGAACTTGAATGATTGGATACGACAGTTTTTCGTTCTCGGTCCATTGCCGGCGCAGGATCAGGTTGATGCCCCACATTACGGCGCATAGGGCCATGATAAAGGCCGACCACCACGCCACCGGGCCGAGCCAAGGACGCCAATTGGCGTATTTATAGATGGACTCCTGGCCGACGTATGTGCTTTCGAGCGCGACGGGATCGCTTACGACGAGCCAGTTTGGAAGATGGCGCATGATTTCGGCGTACCGGCCTTCGACGGGCGCGTACCGGTGCAGATGCGACATGATCGGCACGAGGATCGTGATCAGGTCCACGCCGCACATGGCCGTGCCGAGGCAAAGCATCGTGTAGATTACAAGGATTTCCGGCGGTTGGAGCGCCCATCGCGGACGAAGCCGTTTCACGCACATGTTGGCCGCGACGATGGGCACGAGAATGAAAACGACATTGTAGAACAGGCTGATGGTCGCGGGCTGCCCTGACAGCCACATGATCTCCGTGAGCACGACCCAAAACGCATTCGCGGGGATCAGCACGAGGCCGATCAGCACGCTGCGCAGGGTCACTCCGTGTTTCACGAAATCATGCTCCCGCCGGCCAAGCCGCCCGCCTCATTCCATCCATTGCGCAAGACCACATGGCCCCTTGTCCCGTCCGTTATATCATGCGGAATCCTTGATCGTATTCCGATCGCCCGGCGTGGAATCGTCCGATGAACGTAGGCGATCGAGAATGCCGTTGACAAACCGGGGCGCGTCCTCGGCGCCGAAAATCTTGGCCAGTTCGATGGCTTCGTTGATGGCGACGGCCGGCGGCACATCCTCCGCATGGCGCATCTCGTACAGGGCGATGCGGATGATGTTGCGTTCGATGCGCCCGACGCGTTCGGGCGCCCATTTCTCGATGGCGCCGGCGATGGCCTCATCGAGCGCCCCGCGTTGTTCGCAAACGCCCCGGATCAGCGTCATGGCATACTGGCGAACGCTGGCCCTCGTGGGTTCGAATTCCCAGAAAAGGGCGGCGGCGGGTTCCCACGGGTTGTTGGTAAAGTCGAGGCCGAACAGGAATTGCAGCGCCCGTTCCCGCGCCTTGCGGCGGATGCGTGGATCGGGCACGTCAAATCTGCTCCAGGAGATTGGCCATCTCGATGGCGGCGACCGCGGCGTCGAATCCCTTGTTGCCCGCCTTGGTTCCGGCGCGTTCGATGGCCTGCTCGATGGTCTCGGTCGTCAATACGCCGAACAGGACCGGCACGCCGGTGGCCAGGCCGATCTGGGCGACGCCTTTCGACACCTCCGCCGCCACATAATCGAAATGCGGCGTGTTGCCGCGAATGACGGCGCCGAGCGCGATGATTGCGTCGTACTTGCCCGACTCGGCCATCTTTTTCGCCACGATGGGAATCTCGAACGAGCCGGGCGTCCATGCCACGGTGATTTCACCGTCCTTTACGCCGTGCCGCGCCATCGCGTCGAGCGCGCCGCCCAGTAGCCGGCTCGAAATGAATTCATTGAACCGCGCCACGACGATTCCATACTTCTTCCCCTGCGATACCAGTTTGCCTTCCAGTGTTTTCGGCATCTTTTTCTCCTTGAAATTGTGCTTCAGGCTCCCTCTTTACATGATGAGGTGCCCCATTTTTTCCTTTTTTATCCTTAGATAGTGTTCGTTTATTTTATTCGGCGGAATTTCAATGGGAACACGGCCGGATATGTGCAGACCGTATCCTTCGAGGCCGGCGCGCTTGACGGGGTTGTTGGTCATGAGCCGCATGCGCTTGACGCCGAGGTCCACCAGAATTTGCGCGCCGATACCGTATTCGCGCGGATCGGGATCGAATCCGAGGTGGACATTGGCCTCAACGGTGTCGAGTCCCTGATCCTGCAGCGCGTATGCCTTGATCTTGTTGGCGAGTCCGATGCCGCGGCCTTCCTGGCGCATATAGACGAGCACGCCGCAGCCTTCCTTTTCGATCATGCGCAGCGCCTCGTGCAGTTGCGCCCCGCAGTCGCAGCGCATCGAATGAAACGCATCGCCCGTGAGACATTCGGAATGCACGCGGACGAGAATATCCTTCTCCGCCGCAATGTCGCCCTTGACCAACGCAAGATGATGCGCATCGTCAATGTCCGTTTCGTAGGCCAACAGGCGGAACGTGCCGTATTCGGTGGGCAGGCGCGTCTCGGCGATCCGGCGCACGAGCCGTTCCGTGCGGCGGCGGTATTCGATGATGTCCTGAATCGAACAGATTTTGATGTTATGCTGCTGCGCGAATTCGAGCAGTTGCGGCACGCGCGCCATCGTGCCGTCGTCGTTCATGATCTCGCAGATAACGCCGGCGGGAATCAGGCCGGCCATGCGCGCAAGGTCCACCGAACCTTCGGTCTGGCCGGTGCGAACGAGCACCCCGCCTTCGCGCGCGCGCAGGGGAAACACGTGTCCGGGCCGCACGAGATCTTCCGGACGGCTTTTTGGGTCCACCGCAACCTGGATCGTGCGCGCCCGGTCGTGCGCGCTGATGCCGGTCGTGACGCCGGTCGCGGCTTCGATTGATACATGGAACGCCGTCTGGAACCGCGAGGTGTTGTCCGGCGACATCGGCGGCAGTTGCAGTTCCTCGATGCGTTCGGGCGTCAACGCAAGGCAAATCAGGCCGCGCGCATGCGTGGCCATGAAGTTGATGATTTCGGGCGTGACTTTTTCCGCCGCGATGGTCAGATCGCCCTCGTTTTCGCGGTCCTCGTCGTCCACGAGGATGATCATGCGTCCCGCGCGAAGTTCTTCCAGTATTTCCGGTATTGCCGCAAACATTTGCCTACTGCTCCCATCCTGCTATACGAATCCGTGTTGCGCCAGGAAATCAACGGTGAGGTCTTTCCGTCCGCCGTTTCCTTTTACGTAATGGTAAATGTGCTTGCCGATGATGTCGGCTTCGAGATTGACCGCGTCGCCGGGCCGTTTCATGCCCAGCGTCGTCTGTTTCAGCGTTGTGGGGATAACCGCCACACCGAAGGTATCGCCAGCCGGTTCGATGACGGTCAGGCTGATACCGTTGACGGCCACCGATCCCTTGGGGACGAGATAGCGCGCGACGTCGTCCGGCGCTTGAAACCGCCACAGGGCAAACTCGCCCTGATCCTGAATTGCCGCGATGCGTCCGACGCCGTCCACGTGCCCCAAAACGAAATGACCACCGAAGCGGCTGCCCGCTGCCATGGCCCGTTCGAGGTTGACCGCGTCGCCGGGGCGAAGACGGGCGAGCGTGGTCCGCGCGAACGATTCCGGCGAGACCTGCACGACGAAGTGATCGCCGTGAATGCCCGTAACCGTCATACACGCGCCGTCAATGGCGATGCTGTCGCCGGGATGGAGTCCATCGAGGACGGTTTTAGCCATGATGGCGAGTTCCGTGCCGGGCCGCCGCAAGACCGCGCCGATTTCCTCGATCAACCCTGTAAACATTGCATCAACACCTGTGAAAAAAAGCCCGCCCGCGTGGCGCAGACTGTCCAGTCTGCGTAAAAGGGGCTTTGTGTTCGGTATGCCTGCACAGACTCGACAGTCTGCGCCACGTGTTTCCTCATATATTCACAACCTCTCAGTCTCTACGTACATAGGCCTCAATGAGGATATCCTCGCCGATGGGCGTCGCGCGCATGCGTTCGAGTGGAATCGCGTCCGCCATGCGGGCCGCTCCTTCGCCTTCGACGGCCGTGATGGCATCGCGCCCGCCGACGATCTTCGGGGCAACGAAAAACAGCACCTTGTCCACGAGATCCGCTTCGAACGCCGAGGCGAGCGTCGTGCCGCCGCCTTCAATCAAGACGGATACCACGTCGCGTGCGCCGAGTTCGCGCATGAGGTGCCGCATATCGAGCCCGCCCGGACCCGATGGGATATGGATGGTTTCGGCGGCGCCGGGGACTGTGCGGTCGTCGGGCACGACGACCCACGTCGGGGCCTTGCTTTCAAGATGGAACACCCGCGCGCGCGGATCGAGATAATCGTCCGCGTCGAGGATCACGCGGATCGGATCTTTCGTCTTGCCGGCTTCAAGGCGCGTGGTCAAACTCGGATCGTCCAGCATGACCGTCCGGCTGCCCACGAGAATCGCGTCCACTTCGTTGCGCAGTTCGTGAACCCTGCGCCGCGACGCCTCGCTCGTGACCCATCGCGAATCGCCGGTCCGCGTGGCAATCTTGCCATCGAGCGACATGCCGCACTTCGCGATGACAAAGGGCATTCGCGTGACGATGTGCTTGCAGAACGCCTCGTTGAGCCGCCGCGCTTCGTCTTCGAGCAAGCCGGCCTCGACTTCGATGCCCGCGTTGCGCAACTGGAAAATGCCTTCGCCCGCCACCTTCGGATTGGGATCGGGCATAGCCACGACAACCCGCGACGGCTTATGTTTGATGATCAGATCCGTGCAGGGCGGCGTGCGGCCATGAAAACAACACGGTTCCAGCGTCACGTAGATCGTCGCGCCGTGGACGTCTCCCGCCGCTTCGATGGCATGCACTTCGGCGTGCGGTTCACCGGCCTTGGCGTGGAAGCCTTCGCCGATGATTTGGCCGTCCCGCACGACGACACAGCCGACCATCGGATTCGGACTCGTCCGGCCCCGGCCTTGCGCGGCCAGATCCAGCGCACGCTGCATGTACTCGCGATCGCTCGCCATAAACAAAATGGTCCCGAAAGACACACCGCCTCCGGGACAAAGCTACCGCGTTGCCTTCTCCCATCCGGACTGTACCGTCGGTTCCGGAATCGCACCGGATCAGCGCTTGCGCGCTCGCGGACTATACCGCCGGTCGGGAATCGCACCCTGTCCCGAAGGCTATTCTCAACACAGGCCCTTATTCTAACAACACACCGCCTGTCTGTCAAACCGCGGATTCATATTGTAAGTGCAACATCGCGAGGAACGGGATGAATCTGGTGCCCGTAGCGTTGGATGAGCCTA
>Ga0209381_1000987_pt1 | contig 53418 bp, 40 predicted proteins | sample DewCreD2012metaG_FD_184111 | JGI IMG/M metagenome (GOLD analysis project Ga0209381, IMG submission 184111) | Hot spring sediment bacterial and archeal communities from British Columbia, Canada, to study Microbial Dark Matter (Phase II) - Dewar... ... | reverse complement strand
TATTGCCATGTGGATACCTTTTTCATCTGAAAGCCAGATAATAAAATTTATTTATTATGCTCTTGCGTATGTATTCTTTAGTACTGCTTTTACCATGGTGATGATTCCCTATTCAGCACTCAACGCTGAGATGACACGGGAATATAAAGATAGAACGCGATTATCCGGAGCACGGTTAATCTTTTCACAAATTTCATCGCTTATTTCAGGTACAGTCCCCAAAATGATTGTTGATTCTTTTCCAGATAAAAGTCAGGGCTTTCTTGTTATGAGCATTGTTTTTGCTGTCTTTTTTGCATTACCCTGGATTATTGTATTTTTTGGAACATGGGAATTGCCCGATGTACAGATAGAAAATAAATCAGTTTTTGATTTTTTCAAAAATCTCTTCATTATCTGGACAAATAAATCATTTAGGGTTCATATTGGTTTGTATATCTGTGCGTATTCAGCACTTGATTTGATTATGGCAATGTTTATTTATTATCTTACCTATTATATACAAAAACCACATATCTTCACCATGTGTTTAGGTGCAATGCTTGTGACTCAGGTATTGTTTTTACCGGTATATGTTTTCATTGCAAATAAAAAAGGAAAAGGCTTTGCATACAGGGTGGGGGTAAGTATCTGGGCGATAGCTATTGTGAGCAGTCTCTTGTTTGATAGTGCCACACCGCTACACTACATCATTGCCCTTTCGGTACTGATGGGAGCAGGCATGTCGGCCGGGACGATGATACCATGGGCAATTTTGCCATCAGTAACCGATGTTGGTGAATTGATAACCGGTAAACAGCAGGCAGGCGTATATGCTGGCGCCATGACGTTTATACGGAAATTGGTTCAGGCATTTGTGCTGGCTATCTTTGGAGCGGTGCTGCAGACAATTGGATATAAAGCAAATACTGCCCAATCTTCTGAAACATTAGAGTATTTACGGTTGATGTTTGCGCTGGTACCATCAACATTAATGCTCATTGGCATTATCATTTCAATGCAATTTAAGATTACACCCGCAACCCATCCGGTATTGATTCAGGAAATCAACAGATTAAAAGCTGGTGGAAGTAAATCAACAGTAAGCCAGAAGGTTAAAGAAATCTGTGAAATGTTAACCGGATATAAATATGAAAATCTTTTTAAAAAGCAGTAGAGGATAACCATGAAAGAAGTTAGTATTGGTGTAGTATGTTTTGCACGCAAAACCTTTGATTATAATGCTGCTAACGAAATCTATGCTTCCATTCAGTCACAGTTAAAAAAGATTAAAGCAGTGCAGTGGCATTGTTATAATGAACTTGTATATGAAATAGACGATGCACATAAGGCCATTGCTTTTTTGAGAAAGAGCAATATAGATGCCCTAGTTTGTATCAGTGGTACCTTCCATTTGGGGCATCTGGCATTAGAAATGGTTAAGCATATACCTGTACCGGTGATGCTATGGGGTCTGCCTGAACTGCCGTACGATGGGGGCAAAATACGGCTCAATTCCATTTGTGGCGTAAATTTAGATGCAAGCAATCTTTACAAAGCAGGCATACGCAACTATTATCCCCATTTTGGCAATAGCATTGATCAGGATTGGATTGGTGCCATACGAATACTCTCAATGTTTAAAAATGCAAAGATTGGTTTGATTGGGTACCATGCCCATGGATTTTTCAATTTGGATACATGGTATCCGGCAGTATATTCACAATTTGGCGCTTTGATAGAACATTACGAACTTCAGCAGCTGTTCAATCATCACATTAATGAACAATACCAAAAGAACTATGGTGAGATAGTTGATGCTGAATTTGATACTCATGAGATTAATAATATCCAGAAACAAAAAGTATCAGAGCTAAGTGCAAAACTCAAAAGTTTTATGGAAGACAACAACCTCACTGCATTGGCTATACGATGCTGGCCAGAATTTGCAGCTGAATTTGGCATTGCCCCATGTGCTGCCATGTCACTGGTACAATCTGATAACTATATCATTGCCTGTGAAGGCGATGTTGATGGAGCATTGTCGATGCTTGCACACAAAGCGTTAGGTGCCCAAACGCCGTTTTTATTTGATTTTTCGCAGGTGAATTTGGAAGAAAATTTTGCGCTGCTTTGGCATTGTGGTGTAGCACCATTTAATCTAAAAGATAATAAGACTACCGCTTCGCTTGATACATACTTTGCTGCAGGCAAAGGAGTAACGGCAGGGTTTGTATTAAAACCGGGTGATGTATCAATATGCAGATTTGATTTTGATGGCAGTAACTATCGCATATTATTATTGAAGGCACATGGCGTTACTATGGATAAATTGCTCAAAGGCACATATCTAAAGGTAACTTTTGATGTACCTGTGGCAAAAGTTCTTGATACCATTATTTATAATGGCATTGCACATCACGCATCAATGGTGTATGGTAACTATATCAAGCCGTTAGAGATAGCAGCACGCATTAAAAACTGGAGGATAGTTACATGCTGAAGATAACGCATGATGCAACATCATTTTCAATATATTATAGCAATCGATGCATATTACAACATTCAATATCAAAACCCTGTATAGCAATAGGGCAGGGTACTGCAATATATAAAATGAAAGAGGGAAACTTTAAACTTAAAGATTCCCTTGAATCAAAACGGTATTTGAAAAATTTTAAAGTTACAGAAGAACATAATGCAATAACAGTTCAATTAGAAGATGCTATACAATTGACAATAACAGCAGATGCATACTGTACTGTAAGCATTAAAGCAACACAACCATATAACAGGTTTTGGATGCATTGTGTTGCCCAAAGCGATGAACACATTTACGGATGCGGTGAACAGTTTTCCAAATTGGATTTAAAGAAAAAAAAAGTTCCACTTTGGGTGCAGGAGCAGGGAGTAGGGCGGGGTCATGATTTGATTTCAATTTTAGCTAATGTATTGCATGGTGCTGGCGGTGCATGGTACACCACGTATTACCCGCAACCAACGTTTGTATCAAGCAAAAATTATTTTGTTCATTGCAATGCATCGTCGTATGCAGAAATTTCATTTAATAAAAAAGAACATATTTTACACTTCTGGCAGATCCCTGAATCTATAGTATTTGGTGTTTATGAAAAAGCCACTGACTGCATAAAAGCAATAGGAGATTTGGTAGGGCGACAGCCGCGGTTGCCACAGTGGGTGCATGATGGTATGTGGATAGGAATGCAGGGCGGTACCGAAATTGTGAAGAAAAAATTGCAGGATGCATTAGAAGCTGGTGTGAAAGTATCGGCGTTATGGGTGCAGGACTGGGTTGGCAGGAAAATAACCTGGTTTGGCAAAAGGCTTTTCTGGAACTGGAAATATAATAATGATTTATATTCCAACCTGCCAGCATTTATTCAGGAACTATCGCACAGTAACATTAAATTTTTGGGTTATATCAACTGCTTTTTAAATGCTGAAGGCGATTTGTATAAAGAGGCTGCTGAGAAGGGATATCTTGTAAAAAATCAAGATGGCACCGTGAAAACGTTTGATACCACTGGAATAATTGCTGGTACTCTTGATTTGACCAATCCACAAGCTAAATCCTGGATTAAAAATGTTATAAAAGATAATATGATTGGCATTGGGCTTGGCGGATGGATGGCAGATTTTGGCGAATACTTAGAAACAGATGCAAAACTTTATTCAGGTGAATCATCTGAGTTATATCATAATAAATATCCTGCAGAATGGGCACGTGTTAATTTAGAGGCTATAGAGGAAGCTGGCAAATTAGGACAGGTTGTATTTTTTACAAGGGCTGGATACACGGGAACATCACGATACAGCACGTTGATGTGGGCAGGTGACCAGCTAGTTAACTGGAGCATGAATGATGGGTTGGCATCGGTTATACCTGCAGGAATTTCTTTGGGATTTTGTGGTGTTGGCTATTTTCATTCGGATATTGGTGGATATACTACATTGGGTTGGATTAAACGAAGTAAAGAGCTTTTCATGCGATGGGCTGAATTAGGTGCATTTACTCCTGTAATGCGAACTCATGAAGGCAACAGGCCAGATGTCAACTGGCAGTTTGATAGCGATACAGAGACATTACAGCATTTAGCTACAATGACAAAGATACACACTGCATTAAAGCCTTATTTTGAACATTGTAAAGATGAATATCATAATGATGGTTTGCCATTAATGCGACATATGTATATACACTATCCTGACGACAAAAAAGTATATACGCTGCAATATCAATATTTACTGGGACGCGATGTACTGGTGGCACCGGTATATAAACCACGAAGAAAAAAATGGAAGGTATATTTGCCTCAAGATGAATGGGTCCATATGTGGACAGGCAAAGAATATAATGGCGGTTGGGTAAAGGTTGACGCACCACTAGGCCAACCACCAGTGTTTTATAGAAAAAATTCTAAGTTTAAGGATATGTTTGGGGCAATTAAAGATATTGCATGAAAATATTGGATATATGCTATTTGAAATGAATTAAATATGCTATATACAATGCTATTTTATATTCTCTATTTTTTATCGTACATTAAAAGATGTATATTATTAAACCCAAATCCATGCCTATATTCATTCTAGCATTTAAATTATAAGGGCCTAAAAAAATAATTGCAATTAATGATATATTAAGGTAAATATTAACTACCTATATCCATTAAAATTTACAAAATTGAAAATTAGTAAGTACTGAAATAATCAAGGCTTACGATTTTTGATATTGTTAAAGGTTAATCTTTAGGGGTTCGCAAATATAATTAAAAATAATTATAGTAGGGGAAAGTATGAGATCAATTATAACAGTACTTTTAGTATTAGTTACTACACTATCTTATGCAGATGTTGTAGATAAAAAAATGCAAGTTGTTTTACAGGAACTATCCGAAGCTTATGTAAAGAAAAATCCTGTGGGAACTGTAAAGAGAGGATTAGCTGTCCTAAATTTTTCCGAAAATTCGGAGAAAGCAAAGAAAGCAGGGATTGGGACTACAATTCGAGAAAATCTTTCCCGGAAGGTAATTTCAAGCAATATATTTTATCTTGTAGATAGGGATACTCTGCAAAAAAGCATTAGCGAAATAGAAATGTCACAGTCAGGTTTAATAGATGATAAATCAATTAGTAAGGCAGGTAAGATTGCGGGCGTGCAGGTCTTTATAACTGGTTCAGTTTCAGATATTGGTAATGAATTTGTTGTAAACTTCAAAGTAATTGATGTAGAGACAGCAACAGTTGTAGCAATGACAGAAACAAGAATTCCTCAAGATGAATTAATTGAAGTACGTGAAAAATACGCTTATGAATATATAGCACAATATGGCCTTGGTATTAATGTTCAGTTTTCTTATATACCAAAGATAAAGTGTCCTATAGATGGATACACAAGCTATATGCTTGATACATTCCTTAACTACAGACCAATGTTATGGTTAAATTTTAAACTTGGTGTAAGTTATTATGCTTTGGAATTTAATAAGATAGGCAATATACCAAGTGCGATTATATTTCCAACAATAACGATTGCACCCAACTATAATAATCCTCCAGCTCCTGGAGAGCCTTTCATGAATGTTCCTATTATATGGCAGAAGTCGAAAATTGATTTTATAAGCCCATATATTGGTTTAGATTACAACTATACTCCTTCCTACTGGTTTACTATAGGATTTGGATTTGGACTAAATCTTGTCAAGAATATTGAATATGTTCAACAGTACGATAAAGGTTTTAAAGATAGATTCCCTGAAACAACACATGTTTGAGAACAATATTCACCATTCATCGTAAGGCAGGACTTAAACAGGGATAATTTCATATATATTTACCGATTTGAGATTAAACCACAGATATTTATATCACCAAGATTAACTTTTGGATTATATCTTGCATATATGTTGCCTTCGAGCTCATTTAAAGTAACTGAATCAACGATAAATAATGAGGCAGCAAGCAAATCAAACTTATATTATGGCATAAATCCTAATATTTTAGGAAATAGTAAAAATATTGAAGATACAAAGCTTCAGGGTTATATGCTTGGCATAAGTCTCAATTTTTATTTTTGAATACAGATCTGTATAGTGAGTTCATGGTTATTTGTTTATATATTCGATGTATTTCAAGTTAAACATTGTGTTCATCAGTCTTTTGGTCAGGTATATGATGGTACACAACTATATCAACTACTTGTTTCTATAGAAATATTTTTTTGAGTTTAAAGAAATATATGTAGCAATTTATGATGTCGTATACAATATGAAAAATACGGATATACCATTAATACACTAATAAATAATAAAATATAATTAAAATAATTGACAATCAATTACTATACCTTTTCACATATATTTCATTCTATACTATAAGAAATAATTTAAGTATTATGAAAGGTTGCCATTGAAATTCTCATATAGAATATCACAAATTAATGATACAATTTATAGAATTGTATTGCCGCTTCCAGGCTATCCCCCGTATATAAATGTTTATCTTTTTAAAGGTGATGTAAATACTCTTTTTGACACGGGTATATTCTGGACATGGCGCTTATTAAAAAAAGCCTTAAATGAAGTTGGTTTGAAATTTTCCGATATACACCAGGTAATACCTTCTCATGGGCATGTTGATCATTATGGAGCAGCGTATGCAATAGCAAAAAGAAACAGTAGCGTAGAGGTGATAGCACACAATGACGATGCCTCACGTATAGAAAAAGGTATTTATGCAAAAGCTGATGTTATGTTAAAGTTTATTGCATCAATGGGTGTGCCAAAACCTTTGATTGTACCACTTGCATTTCTTGATCTTACGTTTAAATCTATGGGGCATAAGGTAACAATTACCAAAAAAATTATAGAAGACGAATGTTCATTACAGGTTGGTGATTATAACGCACAGTTAATCTTAACACCTGGGCATTCTAAAGGAGCGATGTGTTTGTATATTGAAAAAGAAGGTTTTTTGTTTTCTGGTGATCATATTGTGCCAGGTGTTAAGCCAATAATTTTAGCAGGTTTTGAACCATATACCTCATTCCCTGTATCGCAAAGTCATAATATATTTCATAGTGCATTGAAAAAGGTTGAAAAACTAGGGCCAAAATACATTTTCCCTGCACATGGTGAGCCATTTCAGGAAAAATTGAATCGATTAATAATAAAATATCAGAAAGTGTATCAGTTTAGAAAAAAACGCATGTATAATTTGTTATTGGATAGCGACTATACTGTTTATGGCCTGGCAAGGCAGGTATTTAAAAATCTAAAAGGGATAAATCTTGTTCTTGATTTGTATTTGTCATTATCTGAAACATACACTCATTTAGAAGCTATGTGTCATGAAGGTGATGTTATAAAATATAATTTTGGCAATACATACTATTATACTGCAACATTATTATAAATTGCAATTGACATATTATATCGATATCGATTTAATGTACAAAATTTTTATTAAACAGTTCAATCTTTATGGAACTATCTCACAAAAAAACAATATATCTTTTATTGGCTATTGTTATTGCTTTGGTGATAGCATTATTGCCACTTGAAAATTTGCACCATACTGGCAATGAAACTATCCAATTAACAACTCAAGCTAAATATTCTCTTGCTGTGTTAACTTTTTCAGTAATAGCTTGGGTTACAGAAATAATGCCATTTGCTATTACCGGATTGTTTTCATTATCGCTATTAGTAATAGCAGGGTGTGCTACCTTGCCGGAATTAGTTAAAGACGGTTTTGGAAATCAGGTAATAGTTTTTTTTATTGGCGTTATGATTATTGGAGCCATTGTCAATGAGACATCATTTTTAAAAATAATTACTCAAAAACTTATTAATAAATATTATTCAAAACCAAAAACGTTAATTTTTATTGTTCTTACAATTGGCATGATTTTAGCTGGATTTGTCACCGAAATGGCTGCTGCTGCAATGCTACTGCCATTTGCTGTGAACATACTACAGAAAGCAAAAGTACAACCATTAAAAGACAACTTTGGCAAAGCCATGATGATTGCATGTGGCTGGGGGCCGGTAATAGGCGGCATTTCAACACCTGCAGGGTCAGGCGCCAATCCGTTGACAGTAGGATTTTTAAAAGACCTGGCGCACATTGATCTATCGTTTGCACAATGGATGGTCATAGGTTTCCCGGCAGCAGTGTTGATGCTTCCATTTGCATGGTTTATACTCATAAAAGCTTTCAATATAGATTCAGTACGTCTTTCAAAAGACTCTGAAGAAAATGAAAAAATTAACATAACATCACATGATATCATCATAGGTATATTGTTTATTGTAACAATACTCTTGTGGATATTAGAACCTGTTTTGCATACTGTATTCCCATCGTTACATTTTATAACCATGTCTTTTGTTGCTATAACAATTGCATGCTGTATGTTTTTGCCACCATTTGCGCCGTTAAGCTGGCATAAGGTTGAACATTCTATAAACTGGGGGGCTATTATTTTAATTGTTTCTGGTTTAGCACTGGGAACAACAATATATAAAACAGGTGCTGCAAAATGGCTTGCGTGGGTATTATTTAAAAATCTTAATATGTTACATCCTGTTATAATGGTTTTTGCAGTTGTCCTGGGTGTTTCTATTATTAAAGTTATGTTTTCAAGCAATACAGTAACCGGTATTATCATGGTTCCATTACTCATAGCGCTGTCTACTTCCATTGGCATCGATCCGGCACTAGTAGCAATTCCTGCAGGATTAACATCATCGTTGTCATTTATTCTGGTAACGTCCACGCCAACGATAGTTATTCCTTATACAGCAGGTTATTTTTCAATTGCCGATATGGTAAAGCCTGGCATATATATGACTATTATTTCATCAATCTGTGTCACAATAAGTTTTTTAGTTTTTGGCAGTTTATGTAACATAATAACATTATAGGCATTTTTAAATTTTTTTTATGCGATAGTTACTGTATATGGAGGAATTCATGAGTACAATGTCTACAGAACAATTAGAATCATTGGCAAAAGAATTCAGGTATGTCATAACCGACATGATTTGCAGAGCTGGTTCAGGCCACTTGGGTGGTTCCTTAAGCTTAGTGGAGATAGTTACTACGCTGTATTACCGTATTATGAATGTGAAGCCAGATAACCCACAATGGGAGGATCGCGATAGACTTGTTTTATCTAAAGGTCATGCAGGTCCGGTTTTGTATGTAGTGCTTGCATATTTAGGTTTTTTCCCAAAAGGCTGGCTTAAAACATTAAATCAGAATGGTACAAGTTTGCCTAGCCATGTGGACCATAATAAAACACCGGGGATTGATATGACAGCTGGTTCGTTGGGGCAGGGCTTGTCATGTGCCTGTGGCATGGCGTATGCTGCAAAATTAAATAAAAAAAGCTATAACGTGTTTTGTATTATAGGTGATGGCGAAAGCAATGAAGGGCAGATATGGGAAGCTGCAATGTTTGCGGGACATAATAAATTAGATAACTTAGTTGTAATCTGTGATTACAATAAAATGCAGATAGATGGCAAAACAGATGATGTTATAACATTAGAGCCATTGGCAGATAAGTGGCGTGCTTTCAACTTTGAGGTATTTGAAATGGAAGGCCATAACTGGGATGATATTTATTCTACTATTAATAAAGCCATTGCAGTAAAAGGAAAACCATCAATGATTATTGCCCACACAATTAAGGGTAAAAGTAATGCAGAGGTTGAAAATAAAGTTGCAAGCCATAATATCAAAATTAATGACCAGGCTGATTATGAAAAGTATATGAAGGGTTTGGGTTATACAATGCAGTTACCGTATTAACCATTTCTGAAATTTGATTTTAAAGGGAGAACATTACAATGAACTATCATGACATGGAAATGCGTGCAGTGTACGGTTTAACACTGTGCGAATTAATGGAACACAATAAAAATGTACTATGTTTAGAAGCTGATTTAAGTAAAGCTTCAGGCACAAATCCAGCTGTGTGTAGTGCACATCCAGAAAACTTTATTAATGTTGGTGTTGCTGAGGCAAATATGATTGGATTAGCAGCAGGATTGGCACGTGAAGGAAAAATCCCGTTTTGTGCCAGTTTTACCTGTTTTGCTTCACGCAGGGTATATGATCAAATAACAATTAGTGTGGCTTATGCCAATACCAATGTAAAAATAGTAGGTACAGCACCAGGTATTACACAAGGTCCAAACGGTGGAACACACATGGATTTTTTAGATTTAGCAATTATGCGTGCCATGCCCAATATGCATGTATATAGTCCCTGTGATGTGCATGAACTTAGATCAGTTATGAAATATATGGCAGCACATCATCAGCCAACATATATGCAACTATTACGGACAAAGATGCCTATAGTATTTAATGAAAAATTTGAATTTAATCCTGAAAAAGCTACAAAAATTTCAGAAGGTAGTGATGTGACAATCGTTACTACAGGATATACAACACACTTGGCAGTAAGAGCAGTAGAGCAGTTAAAGAAAGAAGGAATTAAAGCTGAACATCTTCACTACAGTTCTGTGAAACCATTTGATGAGCAATCGCTAATACAGTCAGTACAAAAGACTGGTGCAGTTGTTACAGTTGAAAACCAGAATATCATTGGTGGTTTGGGTGGAGCAGTGTGTGAAGTACTGAGTGAGAAATATCCAGTGAAAGTTAAACGATTGGGTATACAGGATGCATTTGGAGAAGTTGCTACAGAGGAGTATTTACTTAACAAGCATGGCTTTAATGTAGAACATATTGTTAATGCATGCAAGGCTATTATTAAAAGATAAAATTATATTTTCATTTAGTAGTTACTATTAATGTTTTTGATTATGAAAGTGATGAAAGTAATTTGTATCAACAGTCATCCTGTAATCTATTCAGGATCTCAATATAACAATAAATTTTAGTTACGCTCTTTACGATCATTGTTAAATCCTAATTATGCTTGGGAGGCAGAAATGAATTTTGTAATTGGATCAACTCGTGCTGGATTGCAGTTAAAGCGTGCTATTATTGAATACCTTACTAAACAAGGGCACCAGGTTGCTGATGTAGGAATGAAAGATGAGGAGCATTTTGTGCCGTATCATATTGCAGCAGCAAATGTAGCATCTTTAATTTCACAGGGAAAATACGAGAAGGGTATTGTAATATGTGGTACTGGTGCAGGAAGTGCAATCGTTGCAAATAAGTTCAAAGGAGTATATGCGGTGCACTGTACCAATTCTTTTGAGGCAAAGAAATCTTCAGCTATTAATAATGCAAATGTTCTGGTGCTGGCTGAGTGGTTAACACCAGCAAATCATGCGTATGAAATAATTAATGATTGGCTTACAACATCATTTGGCAGTGGTTTTGAAGAAGATTGGCAGAAGTTTTTAGCCAATTGTATTGATGAAATAAAAGATATGGAAGATAAAAATTTTAAGTAAATGTGGAAATATATAGGCGTAATATAAAGAACAATATCTGAAGACTATCGCAGTATAAAAATGATAAAGAGGGGCGATAGTTACTGTTAAGAAATGTTATATGTGCATAGATATCCATTACATAAATTAGGCATTTTTTCCATATATTTCTAATGTGACATAATATATCTTATCGGAAGTAATATGTACGTGATAAAACTTCAAAAAGATTACCAGATTATTTATATTCAATTAAGTTTTTAATACCTGAATAAACAAATAAGATACGAAAATGTTTATAGACAAAATTATTTCCATTCATGTATATGACTGATAATTGTTTTGGTGAAATATAAAAGTAAAAGTAATCTTCTTTTAGCGTTATGTGCTGAAAAGATAATACACGTTTACACGTTCAGGGAATTTACCATGAAAAAAATATATTTTGTCCTAATGTTAATAATTGCAGTTTCAATAAGTTACTGCACAATAATACAATCAAAACAAAACGATACAATAACTATCTCCTTTATTGGCGATGTCATTATGCATGGGCCTGTAAAATCGTTTGCATTCAGAAATAACGAAAACGACCCTAAAACTGGAAAGACAGTAAACAATGGTGGTTTTGATATACTCTTTGTAAATATTAAGCAAGAATTTGAATCCTCTGATTATGTAGTGGCAAATATGGAGTTTCCGGTTTCACCGCCATATACAAGTAAAGCATTTATTTTTAACTGTCCACCAAATGTTCTTGATGCATTTAAAAAGATTAATATAAATATCGTGAGTATTGCAAATAATCATATTCTTGATCAAGGATATGATGGATTGATTAACACTATCAAGATGTTGGAATCAAAAAATATTCAATATGTAGGTGTAAGCAAAACTAATAATGGAACAACTAATGGGATTATTGTTGGTGACGTGGTGAAAGTTGGAATTATTGCATATACAGGAGTCATGAATTATGAACTATCGAAAAAACAAAAAAATAGTATAAGTATTAATAACTTTTATGAAATTGAAAAAGTATTGCATGATGTAGCTGAAATAAAAAATAAATGTGATTTCCTTATAATGATTGCCCATATTGGCAATGAATACAACACAAAGCCATCTAAAAATGATATAAGTTTGATAAGAAAATACTGTGACGCTGGTGTGGATTGTATTATTGGGCATCATCCCCATGTGATACAACCGGTTGAACAATTTAAGACTATTGATGGTCGTTTATGCACTGTATTTTATAGTTTGGGAAATTTTATAGCTAATCAGTCATCAACGCATATTGATAATGATAGTGGTGTTGAATGCAGTACCCGTGAAGGATTAATTGTAAGTATAATATTAAAAAAAGAAAATAATATAATAAATAATGAATTCAATATTATTCCCATTATGATTCATAATGTACCTGATACAGAGTCAAAATATAAATATGGCAGGAAAATACAACCTATTACTATAAAACAATATATACGCAAAAAGCAGGAAGCAAATAATAATCCTGAAGAAATTCAAAGATTAAAGAATAGAATTAAAGAAATCAAAAAACATTTGTTTATATACGGCAAATATGACAATATTGTATACTCCGAATAATTACTCCCCACTCCAATGCGGCATGATAGTATCTTCTAACAGTAATTCTTTAAATTAAAGATGCAATTATCATCTTTTGTACATTTTCAGTTCCATCAATAAACATCATTGTTTTTGCAAAATCATTTAGTTGCTTCATTTCACTGGTATCGATAATTGAACGGTATCCTAAAGTATCAATTCCAAAATTTGTAATATCAACAAATAATCTGCTTGCATAATATTTTGCCATTGAAGCTTCTTTGGTAAATGGTTCGTTATTATCTATTTTTTCACATGCATCCTGGTACAATAATCGTGCTGCGTGCAATCGTGTTGCAAAGTCAGCAACTTGAAAGCTTATTCCCTGAAAGTCAAATAAAGGCCTGGAGAATTGTTTTCTAGTTTTTGTATGGTTCATAATAATATCCAGTGCACGTTGAGCTGCTCCAACACAGCACGCTGCAACAAATGGCCTTCCTTTATCAAGCATTTCAGTTAATAAAAAATAGCCACTGCCTTCATCACCAATCTGGTATTGTGGATCAATTTTCACATTGTTGAATGTAACAGAACCAATAACACTATGAAAAAATGAAGATACTTCAATTTTTTCAAATTGAATTCCATCAGCATTTTCAGGAATTAAAAAGGCATTTAACCCTGCCCTGCCCCTTTTACTGCTTTGGGCTATAACAAGATAAAAAGAAGCTATTCCGCTATTGATAACAATTACTTTTTTCCCATTGATCAATATATTATTGTCATTTTTTACTGCAGTAGTATGAATGGATGTTATATCAGAGCCGGCTTGATCTTCAGTTAAACAAAACGCCAATGGCTTTTGTGAATTGGTGACAGCATTAAGTAGCCATTTCTGTTTATTATTATCTGCAAAAGACTTTATAAGTTCAAAGCAATGTATAGTGGTTAGTAATGTTGGCAACGTATTATAGTAATTGTAGGCAAGCGTTTCAAAAATAGTGCCAGCATGAATAAACGATGCATTGAGGCCACCATATTCTTTGTGTAATAATAATAAATGTATTTTATTTTTATAATATATTGAATAGTATGCCATTGAGCGTTCTGGATGTGGTAAGTTATTTATTACAGAAGTTTGTGAATCAAGCAATTGTAAACATTGATGTAAAGTTGTGTTAAGATCCTGGGGTAACAAAATATTACTCATGATCTTTTCTCCAGAGAAGATAATCAATAAATTGGTCTAATTCCAAATATTCCTGCCTGTTTAATTGTTTTATTTTACTTGTTAGTGAGTCTAACATTTCATCGTTAATTATATTATCATCGTCTTCCAAAATGGAATCATCGTCAAGAAAGTATGAAATTGGTTTTTCAAGGTGCTCGGCAATTAGTTCAATCTGGTGAAAATACACTCTGCGCTTGCCTAATTCATAATTGGACAATGCAGCCTGCGTTATACCCAGCATTTTAGCCAATTCATGCTGTGTAATGCCCTTCTCTTCCCGGGCCATCTGAATTTTTTTACCAATCTCTTTAAAAGCCATAAAATATCATAAATATTGAGTATAATTGATATAACAAATTAAAGATACTGGAGATTATCTATAATCGAAAAAAATGCAATACTTATTTATTTTGAAAGAATATTTTTCTATAGTATCTAATCAATAAAAATATTTTAATTTAAAACTAGTAAAATCCCAAAACATTTGGTAATCCAAGTTTACATTATATTTTTTAGTCATAAAGATTCAAAAATATTATTGACAAATATAACAAATATAACAGCAAATATAACAAAATGTTATATTTGGAGGTAGGCAAAGTAAATAATTCATATTTTCAGGAGGATTTATATGTTTGATTTCATCATGACTGATGAACAACTTAAATTGCGCAATGAAGCGCGGGATTTTGTTAAATGGGTTCCACGGGAAATGATCTTAGATATGGACGCTGAAAAAATTCATTTCCCAAAGGAATTCTTGAAAGAAGCAGGTAAAAGAAATCTTTTAGGAATACGATTGCCAAAACAGTATGGAGGCAGAGGGCTTAAATGGGTGGATGATTGCATAGTTGCTGAAGAGATAGGTGTTGCAAGCTATTCACTGGCATGTTTGTGGGGTGTTGGTGCTGACATTGTATGTGAGGCGATAGTTGAGTTTGGAAATGAGGATTTGAAACAGGAAGTAGTTGTTCCGTTACTCAAAGGCGATGTCTATGCAGCTGAATGTTTGACAGAACCGCGTGGCGGGTCAGATTTTTTTGGCGCAACAACTATCGCCAAAAAAGATGGAAGCGATTGGATAATTACAGGCCAAAAGCGATTTATTGTTGGTGCTGAAGGCGCTGACTGGTTTATGGTTTATGCTGTAACAAATCCAGAAGGGCATCCTCACCAGCGACTTACCTGTTTTATGGTTCCACGGACAAAAGGTGTTGAAACAAAATATATTTACGGGCTTATGGGTGTACGTGGTGGTGGCGCGGGACGATTAATTTTAAATGAAGTACGGGTGCCGGAACGATATGCATTAAATGGCATTAATGGTGGTTTTGATGTTTTTGTTAAAAATATGATACCAGAGCGATTAGGCACAGCAGCAATGACGATAGGAAGTGTTCGACCAGCAATAGAGATAGCTACACGCTATACTTCAATGCGAAAAGCATTTGGCCAGCCAATAGCAAATTTTGAAGCTGTTGGGTTTAAAGTAGCCGATAGCGTTATGTTACTTGATGCAATACGTTCATTGGTATACAGTACAGCTTTAGCCATTGATTCAGGCAAAGTGCATCCTGGAAGAATCAGAAGAATGGTATCCGAGTCTAAGAAGTTTGTAACCGAATCAGCATGGACTATTGCCAATAACTGCATGCAGGTTATGGGAGGCATTGGATATACCAATGTGTATCCAATAGAAAGAATTGTCCGTGACATCAGGCTTTCAATGATATGGGTAGGTACTAATGAAATTATGGATTTGATTATTCAAAATGAATGGTATAAAGAATATTTTAAAGTAATTTCTAAAGAAAATATTCGTGATGTTGAACAGGATGCTCCCGGTGCCGATCAGGTAGAAGAAAAAGTATATGAGTAAATAATATAGTCTACCGCTGCTTTTAGTGCGGTAGATTCATTACAATTCATCGTTGATCATTGAAACCATTTCTCGTACGTCTGAAATGTCGTTTTCAACTTGTGCCCAATTAATTCTTCTACCCTCTTCTTTTGCCTTTTGATAACGTACTTTTATAGTTGCAAGAAGCTGAGATATCCTATCAATTTCAGTTTCAATATTATCAGTTTTTTCAATTGGGCTGTATTGTGCATACTCAGATTTCATGGTATCACAATCGATTATTTCCCCCCAATGTGGAACATGCACTGTGTAGCCAAATCTATTGCGAATTTCATCAGCAAATGCTGTTGAAGCCTTTTCTTCACCGTGTATCACAAAAACTTTAAGATTTGGATTTTTGATATGGCTCATCCATTCAAGCAATCCCTCTTTATCAGCATGTGCTGAAAATCCACCAATGGTATGAATCTTTGCCCTGACGGCAACATTTTCACCATATATTTTAACTAATTGGGCACCATCAATAATGCGCCGCCCTAATGTGCCTTCAGCCTGATAACCAACAAATACCACAGAAGATTCAGGCTTATACAGATTATTTAAAAGATGATGTTTAACCCTACCTGCGGTACACATGCCACTGGCAGCAATGATTATTGCTCCCTTAGCGTTGGTATTTAACCATTTGGATTCTTCAACTGTCTTTACAAAGTGAAGATTGGGGAAATCAAGAGGGCTGTCGCCGGATTTAAGGAGTTTTACCATATCTTCATCAAAGCAATCCTGATTATTCATAAAAATTTCAGTGGCTGATGTAGCAAGTGGTGAATCTAAATATACCGGTATTGGTGGTATCTCACCTTTTTTTACAAGTTGTGCTATTGTATAGAGTATCTCCTGTGTCCGTTCAATGGCAAATGCTGGAATTATAATATTACCTTTTTTATTATAGGAATCCAGTATAACATGTTTTAATTCGTTATATGTGTCTTCTTTGCTTTTGTGTAATCTGTCCCCATAAGTTGATTCAATGAGCAATATATCTGCATATTCTGGTAGTTCGGGATCTTTAATTATTGCCTGATTTTTTTGCCCAATATCGCCGGAAAATATAATTACCTGCTCTTTATTTTTTTCCTGAACATGCATTTCAATAAACGAAGATCCTAATATATGACCGGCATCGTAGAAGCGTGCTTTAATATTGGGAAGAATGGATATTGTGTCGTGATAGTTAACAGGATTGAAATATTGCAGGCATCGTTCTGCATCTTCAGAAGTATAAATTGGCTGAATGAATTCACGGCCAATTTTTTTTCTCTTTTTATTAATTATCTCAGCATCCTGTTCCTGTATGTGGGCGCTATCAGGTAGCATGATGGTTGCTAATTCGCAAGTGGCTTTAGTTGCATAGATTGGTTTTTCAAAGCCTTCTTTAACTAACTTAGGAATTAGGCCGCTATGGTCAATGTGTGCATGGGTTAAAAGCAAACAGTCAATTTGTGGTGGTGCATAAATAAGATTGAGGTAATTTCTTTCGCGCAATTCCCTTGTGCCCTGAAACATCCCACAATCCACCATGACGGTAAAATTATTATTCTTAACAATAAACGATGAACCTGTTACTGTTCGTGCTCCACCAACAAATTCAATTTTCATACATTTATCCTACATTACATTATTTACATCAGTTTGTATCATCCCGTCAATGAGAGTAATTACTCTTTGAGTTTTAGAAGCTATATACTGGTCATGGGTAACAATTACAACTGTGGAACCGTACTCTAAACAATTCTTAAAAAGAAGTTCAATTAATATATCAGAATTTTTCCTGTCTAAATTGCCTGTAGGTTCATCTGCTAGTATAATATCAGGCTGGGTAATAAGCGCTCGTGCTACAGCAATGCGTTGACATTCTCCACCGGATAATTCGGCAGGTTTATGGTGGGCCCTATCGGCCACACCAAAATGCTCTAAGAGTTCATACGCTTTACCCTTTGCTTTAGTATATGACTGGCGTTTAATTAATAAAGGCATCATAACATTCTCTAACGCGGTAAACTCAGGCATGAGATTGTGCATCTGAAAAATAAAGCCAATATGCTGGTTTCTAAAAACCGATAACTCATCGTATGAGAATGGAGAAATATCCTGATTCAATATCTGAACGCTACCTCCTTGAAAAGTATCAAGGCAACCAATAATATGTAACAAGGTAGATTTGCCTGCACCTGAAGGCCCCATAACAGAAACTATCTCACCTTTATTAATGCAAATACTGATATCTTTTAGTACTGTTATGGAATTTGCGCCATATCCATATTGTTTAAACAGATTTTCTGTTTTTATGACAGCAATATCTGAATTAATGCTTAGGCTCATAGTATAATCCATATTATGTTATTCATACCGTATTGATTCAACCGGATGTAATCGTGATGCATGCCATGAAGGCAAAATGGCAGCAACTGTTGCAATAAAAATAGCCAATATAGCAACAAGCATAACAAACTCAGGCTGAATCTGGGTGGGAAGTGAATCAATATAATAGACATTTTTTGGAACCAGTGACACTGGATAAAAGACACCTAAATCAAATGTAATATATACCCAGGACATCATACTATTAATAACTCGTTCAACCCAGTGAATAATAGACTCTAAATTTATTGCGGTAGCAAGGCCGGTGATAACCCCAATTATTGCACCAATAAGCCCAATAAAAAAACCCTCAAGTATAAAGATACTCATAATAGAATACGGTTGCGCACCCATTGCTTTTAAAATTCCAATAGCCTTACGCTTTTCCATAACTACCATGACCAGAGTGCCCATAATGGTAAATGAAGCAGAAATTATTACTAAAAATAAAATAATAGTCATGATTAATTTTTCTAAACGAAGTGCATAAAACAAATTTTGATTTTGCTGTTCAGCAGTTATTACCTGATAATCATATCCTATTAATCCCTGAAGTAACGAAGCAGTCCTATCCATATCATACACATCAAAAAGTTTTAATGCCAAACCGCTCACAATATTGCCAATGCCAAATAATTTTTGAGTTTGTGGAATTGTTAAAATAATTAGCTTGGTGTCAAAATCATAATACCCGGTTTTAAAGAACGCAGCTATTCTGTAGCGGCCAATACCGGGAGTTATGCCTTCACGTGCGGTTAAACGGCCTTTTGGTACAATAATTTCAATGTAGTCACCAAGCCTTAAGTTGTAATTGAAGGCCATCTCCTCGCCAATTGCTAATGAATTTGCATTTTTAAATTCTTTATCTCCACCAGTTATAAATTTTGTAATATCAATTGGAACATTACCAGTACTGCCATATCCTCTAATTGCAACAGGGAATATATATGATTTTACACGCACCAAACCCTGCCCCTGCACAAACGGCATGATTGTTTTAATCTGCTTAACATTTTTAATTTTGTTCGATAGTTCCTGGTAATTGGCTATTCCCTCACTATCAGTGTCAGCATAGTAACGGCTTATGGTGATATGTGCGTCAACATCCAAAATTTTATCCCGTATTTGACTCTGAAATCCTGTCATAACGGACATCACGACAATAAGAACAAACACACCAATAGAAACTATAAATATAGAGAGGAATGTATTAAACGAAATAAACCCCTGAGATTTCTTTGCTTTGAGATACCGCCAGCCAATGAAAAGCTCAAATAAATGCATAGTATATAACCTTGAATTTTTATCATCTATTATTATAAGAAAATTATAAGCAAATAAATAGCATATAGCGTTTTGTAATAATAATTCAAAGATTGTAAAAAACAAGTGCGAAAGTATTTGATTTTATTAATTTGTCAATTGTATTTCTATTTATAAAATATTACTTCTGGCTTAATTGGTCATATAGTGTTTTTGCCAGGCCAAAATTTGCAGTCTTTGACATCTGGAGGGAATATTCATTATACAGCATATCTTCAAATATTTCTTGAGCCATTCCACCATGCAGCATGTCATTTTCTTTATGTAATGTCTTACGCATCTCTTTAAGCATTTGATAAACAAATAACGATTCCATCTCAATGCACACATCCATAAGCTTTTTATCAATTGGTTTTTCTTGTTTTTGAGCAATGGCATTGTTTAACATTGATGCAAATTCTGTGGATTTCTGATTAAGCTTTTGTTCTATATCTTTTTGCTTGTTTATAGATTGTAAGGTTTTCTGGCTGTCGATTATATTTTTAATTGTTGTATCCATATCAACCTCACTGCACAATTAGCTCTGCATGTAAGCACCCAGCCTGCTTCATTGCCTTTAAAATAGCTATAATATCCTGAGTACTCATACCAATATAATTTAATGAATCAACCAGGTCTTTTACTGTTGCAGCATCTTTTAATACATACATGCTGCCTTTTTTGCGTGTTTCTTCTATTGTAATAGTAACTCCTTGCTTGCTAATTACTGCCTGTGAAACACGGATATCGCCACCCATGACTATGGTCCCTGTGCGTTCATTTATGACAACACGTGCACTATACATAGGAACTATCTCAATATTTTCAATATCGGCTATAAAATCTATTGCTGAAACATTTTGAGGGACAATACATTGAATATAGCCTTTATCAATAATAGGTTGAGATTCAGGATATTTTTTTTCAATAGCAGTTTTTATTTCCTTTGCTACCGAAAAATCAAAATTTAAAAGTGAAAACTTAATTTTACCTTCTTTGACAATGTCAGGCAATATCTCCCTTTCTACTATGCCACCTGACACTATCCTGCCAACGGTTGCACCTTTACGCTTATCACCTGCAATTGAAACAACACCCTGTGCAACAACATACGTCGTATCATCAGCACCTTTTAATGCTGATTGCAATAAAACTCCATTCTCAAGTGATTTTGCATCGCCAATTGATGAAACAGTAACATCTATTCTGTCGCCAACCCGAATATACGGAGGTAATGTGGCAGTAACTAACACAGCTGCAATATTTTTGGAATTAATATTTTCATCATTAAGACCTAAGTTTTTCAATACATTTGACAGTGAACTCTGGGTTAATTTAACTTTACTATCGCCAGTACCCTGTAATCCAATAACAAGGCCATAGCCATATACCTGATTTTCTTTTAATCCATCAATTGAAACTAAGTCTTTAATCTTTACAGGAACCTCTGAAAAAAGAGGTTTTGTAAAAAATAAAATACTAATAATAATCAGAAATAATGTATGTGATTTTCTTATCATTGCTGTGTTAACTCACCTAAAATTCTTTGCAAATATTGAATAATTATCTGCTGCTTTTCCTGTTCAGTCAACGCGGGTGATGCAGCTTCACCTTCTTTTAATGGTTCACGAATAATTTGCACGCCTTCCTTTACGCCCTGTATCTGCAAAACTAAATTAGCAATATCACTGGAGTTAATAGTACCACCCTTTATTGAAGCAGGATTAACAATACCGGTCACATTGAACACAGTTGTCACGCCACTGAAAGAAAAAGTTTTTGTCCCTGCAATTCTAAAATTTCCATTTTCAAGTTTCTGCTGAACTGTTGCGGCTATATGCAGTGTAATATTACCTCTATGCTGTAAATTTGTACTATTGTTTTTGGTTGCCTTTTTATTTGCATTAACCTGAGGAAGAAATGGCGTAATATTGCCATCAGGTGTTGATGTTACAGTGAAAGCATCGTTATTGGCAAGAGTCAAGGTAAAGCGCATCTGTGAAATATCGGTAATAGCTACAGTAAAAATATCGCCAACCTTTATTGTGTCCTGAGCGGTATAGATATTTTTATCTTTCCAGATGGTATCTGCATAAACAGCAGTTACCATAATAAGAGCTATCGCCAATAAATATTTTTTCATAGGTAACACTCTACAACATTATTGACAATTTTGCCAGTTACTGTTTTACCACTTTGTAATGAAATTTTAATTTCATCACCACTTTTGCCGCTTTGAAGTGCTTTGCCAATCAATTCAATAACAATAGATTTTTTGATTAACTTAACAGTTACAAAATCACCTTTAGTAATAATTAATTCATTAGGTATGGGCGATAGTTCCTGTAATGAGCTATCAGCATTAGATGAAATCTCTGGCACAACCAGTTTTACTGCACTTCCGTGAATAACCAGAAGTCCTGTAACGAGATTTTTCAGTAATTGATACATCTCATTCTTTGTAATGTATCCATCTTTTAAGGCAGTTTCTGGTATAAGCAACGTCTTCACCAATTCAGATTCATCGCCATCAAGATGAGCAATATCAGAAACAGTTAAATTGTTTTTTGCCGAAATATTTGATTTTAAATAGACTGCTACATCTGCATACAGCAATGACTGTATTAAAGCAAATATTATAGTTGTAAGTATTATTCTAATCATTATCGCTTCAATCCAATTGCTGTCCCTAGCATTGAATCAGAAGTCTGAATAGCTTTTGAATTAATTTCATACGCACGCTGTGCAACAATCATGTTTACCATTTCCTCAACCACTCGTACATTAGACATTTCTAGAAAACCCTGATGTGTTCGTGCCATTCCGTCAATTCCCGGAGGCCCTGCTATTTCTTCACCCGATGCAGGTGTTGTTTTGTATAGATTGCCACCAATATTCTGTAATCCAGCAGGGTTAACAAAACGGGCTATCTCAAGCTGCCCGACTTCAATTGGATCATCATCCCCAACAACCTTAACGGTTATTCTACCGTCCTGACTTATAGAAAGGGTTTCCATTATAAAATTTTCAGGCAGCACAACAGGTGGTTCCAATAAATAGCCATTTGAGGTAACTATCTGCCTGTTTGAATCAACTTTAAAAGATCCATCACGGGTATAAGCAATGGTTCCGTCGTACAACTGCACTTTAAAAAAGCCTTCACCTTCAAGGGCAATATCAAGCTTATTACCGGTTGCCTGTAAACTTCCCTGGTCAAAAAGCTTCTGTGTGGCGGCAACCTTAACCCCATGGCCCACCTGAATCCCTGTTGGCACTTCACTTATCTCAGTTGCCGGAGTACCGGCCATAAGGACTGTTTGATAGATTAAATCTTCAAATTCAGCCCTGAGCTTTTTAAAACCAGTTGTATTAACATTGGATAAATTATTAGATATCGTATCTATATTAAATTGCTGTCCTATCATCCCTGATGCAGCCGTCCACAATGAACGCATCATATCGACACCTCTTTACAGTAAAATATTGTACTTTTATGTACTTTTCGGCATATTTATCATATTGCTTTATAGAAATGATTGACAAATGAGATATAAAAGGATAATAGCGTAGAATATATAGAAAATTTGTTGTAACTTTGATTACATAAAAAATACAAAACAAAAAAATAAAGGAGAAACTTATGAAGGTTAAAAAGGTATTGGTGTTATTTTCTATTATAGTGCTTTTAGCAGCCTGTTCAAGCACAGAAAAAAAAGGCACAACACAAACTCAAACTCAAACCATTAAAAATGGACCTGGAAAGATTTATTGGGAGGATAAATCCTTAAAAGGGGAAGGAAATTTTACTAATGGGATGAAAACCGGTAAATGGATTTTATATCATAAAGGAACTGGGCAAAAATTAGCCGAAGGCGAATATGTCAATGACAAGCAACAGGGTTTTTGGACCTATTATCATAAGAATGGTGCAAAGAGCTTAGAAGGAAACTTTGAACAGGATCAGAAAACAGGTGAATGGATTGCGTATTATCCTGAGGGACCCGTCATGTGGAAAGCAACGTATGTTGTAAAAGAAAAAACTGAAAGTGGATTTACCATGCAGGTTGGAAGTATTGAAGGTACAAAAACATGGTTTTATCAATCTGGAAGAATATGGAAAGAAGAGCAATTTACAAATGGTGAACAAACCGGAAGAAGCCAGGAATACTATGAAAATGGGAATCCTAAGATAATTGCCTGGTACAAAGCAGGTCAATTAGATGGACAGTGCAACAAATGGTATGAAAACGGTAAAAAATTAGAAGAAGGTACATACAGGGAAAATAAGAAAAACGGTAATTTTAAATTTTATTTTGATAATGGACAAATTTCAGCAACGGGTGGTTTTATAATGGATAAGCCCGAAGGCGACTGGAAATTCTATTCCAAAGAAGGATTATTGCAAAAAGAAGGGAAATATAAAGAAGGCAAGGAAATTGGTTTATGGAATTTCTATATGTATCCTTCACGAGTTCAGAAAATAAAGATTATGGAACTGCCTCTTCAGGGTGGTATGATTGATAACACTAATGAAAATGCAAGATTATATGATGAGAAAGGCCTGCTTATTGGTTTTGGCCAATTAACCGGGATCCCCAAGGGTATCTACACAATATTGAAAGATGGAAAACCTGCAGGGGAAATGTCTTCTTCATCTGTACCCGGTGATGATCCTAAAGAAAAGATAATATATACCTGGACAGGGAAATGGGAAACACCAAAGAAAAACGGCAAATGGACTGAATATTATCCAGGGACAAAGAGCATTAAGCTTGAAGCAGTATATTTAATGGATAAATTAAATGGCCCTTATAAAGAATTTTACCAGAATGGTAAAACAAAATCCGAAGGGGAATATTTAAATGGAAAAATGAATGGTGAATGGAAATTCTACAAGCCAGATGGGAGTTTAGATGAAGGACAATCAGGCAAATATATGTTAGGGAAAAAGATGAATTTTTAATTTATTAGTATATGAATATATAATTTATTTAGTGTACAATGCCTCTGTAACCAAAAGCAGAGGCTATTTTTTTTCAAGGGCATCCCTTAATTTCTTTGCTAATTCCGTTATGGAAAATGGCTTTTGTAGAAAGTTGGTCTCTTTATTGATCTTATTTTCGTAAAATATACGGTCAGTATACCCTGACATATAAACAAACTGTATATCTGGTTTTAGTTTTTGAATTTCTTCAGAAAGTTGTAACCCATCCATAACAGGCATTACAAAATCTGTAAGCACCAATTGTAATGATTCGCCTTTTAATTTCACAATATTAAGTGCTTCAGCAGGTGTATTTGCTGTAATAACTTTGTAGTTTAGCCTCTCTAGCATTATTTGAATCATTTTAAGTAATGAAATTTCATCTTCAACAACAAGTATTGTTTCACCCTTCCCTTTTAACCAGCTTTCAGAAGCACTTTCTCTGCTAATTTCATCTTTACCTATATATCGTGGTATATAAATATTAAATGTACTACCTTTTCCTTTTTGTGAATATACATTTATAAATCCATTATTTTGTTTAACAATTCCATAAACAGTTGATAATCCAAGTCCAGTGCCTTTGCCAACTTCCTTTGTGGTAAAGAATGGATCAAATATTTTATCTATAATATCACTGTCAATTCCAATGCCATTATCACTGACTGAAAGCATGACATATTCACCGGGAAGGCAATCAGGTTTATCTGCGCAATATGTTTCCTCAATGACAATATTCTTTGTTTTAATTGTTATTATACCGTTTTTTTGAATGGCATCACGTGCATTAACACAAAGGTTTGCAATAATTTGATTAATCTGGATAGGATCAACAAAAACATTCCATAAGTTTGGATCTAACATCCATTCCAAATCAATATCCTCGCCAATTAATCTGCGCAACATTTTAACCATATTTTCAATGATAGTATTTATATTTATAACCTGAGGTTCACTTATTTGTTTACGGGCAAATGTTAATAATTGCTTCGTAATGTCGGCGGAACGTTTTGCAGCATTGGTTATTTCGTTTAAATAATTTTTAAGATCGTCTTTATTGTCAATTTGCATTAAAGCCAACTGGGCATTGCCTAAAATAACCTCTAACATATTATTATAATCATGTGCAACACCACCGGCAAGTCTTCCAATTGATTCTAACTTTTGTGCTTGAATTAATTGTTCTTGTAATCGTTTCCTTTCTTCTTCGGCTTTTTTCTTGTCAGTAATATCTATATAAATAGTTGCAACATAAGCAGGTTTTTTGTTTGCATCATATAAAACAAAACGGTTTGCCATCCACCATTTAATACCAGATTTATGTGTCAAAGTAAACTCAGATGGTTCTGTTTTACCTTTTTCAATAGCTTCTTTATCACCTTTCAATAATTTTTCAGCATCTTCTTTAGGAAAAACATCATAGGGTGTTTTCCCCAACCAATCTTCTTTTTTTAATTCCATTACCCTTTCCCATTCATCATTTAAGTAGATGTACCTGCCATTCACATCACGTATAACAACAACTAAAGGAAGATTTTGCATAAATAATGAAAATTTTTCCTCTGATTCTTTTAGTTCATTTTCAGCCAATTTTATTTTAGTTATATCTTTAAAAACTGTGGCAAATTGGCCTTTTTGTGGTGAAAATACAGATATAATAAAATATTTATTTAATGGTTCATAAAAGGTTTCAAATATTTGTGGATTTCCGGTAAGTGCAACTTCTTTATATAAATCAAAATACGGAGGTGTTTCAGATGGGTAGATTTCAATAGAACGCTTTCCTATGACATTTTCTTTTTTTAACCCTAATATCTCCTCATATTTTGGGTTAACATCTATTATCTTATAATCCACAGGATTGTCGGAACTATCGTAAATAAGTTCATGTAAACATATACCGTCGTTGGAATGTATGAAAAGCTCTCTAAACTTTTTTTCACTTTCCTGTAACATTTCTTCTTTATTTTTTCTATCAGTTACATCATGTGCACTTGCAAAAACAATTCCTAGAGATGCCACAGGATGAGAGTTCCAATCTAGCCATCTATAAGTACCATCTTTACAAAGATATCGATTTTCAAAGGTAATAACATCTTCACCTTTTAGCAGCTTTTCATTAATTACTTGTACAGTTTTTTCTTTGTCATCTGGGTGAATAAATTCAATAAATGATTTTGATTTTATTTCTCCTTCAGAATATCCTAATGTTTTGTAGAATGATGGATTTACCATAAGAAATTTTGTTGTTTTTAAGTCTGCAATACATACCAAATCATTTGTTAAATTTACAAGATTTTTATAAGCTTCTTCAGTATCTTTATGAGATAGGATTTCATACACCATGTCGGAAAGTATTGAAAGTTTAGATATGTCAATATATGTATAATCTTTGTTTTTGGTAGCAATACCTATTATTCCGACTATTATATTATTTCTGAAAATCGGAATAAATAATTCACGTGGATGATCAGCACTACTTAAAAGAGATTCACAATAAAAATAGTGGGTACCAGTATTATTTAAAATATATCCTTTATTTTTATTGCATTCTTTCCATACTTTTTCATAATCAACAGTACATTCTATATTATCTTCAATACAATAACCCTGATAATAATTTGGCAATTCATTGGATGTTATTTGTTGATACGGATAAATATAAGAAATATAACATCCTACCTGGCTATTGGTAATCTCCAAAATAGTATGAAGCACATTTTTGATGAATTCGTCTTTTGTATGATATAATGAGTAATGTATAAATTTCAACCTGATGTCATTAATAAGATTTAGAAAACTTTCTTTTGTTTGATCCTCAATAATAAAAATTGCACCCAAAATATTATTGTCTTCTGATTTTAGGAAAGTGCCATGATAGTTTACAGGTATTTCAATACCTTCTTTTGATATAAGAACGCTATTTTTATAATCACCTCTGAAATTGCCTTCTGATATGCTATTAAATATCTCTGTATTTGATATATCATTGTTATTAATGCTGGTAATATTCATGACCTCTAAAAAGTATTTACCTTTTGCTTCATCTGCATTCCATCCTGTTAATAATTCTGCAATGGTATTCATAAATTCAATCTTACCGGAATTATCTGTCATGATTATTCCGCTTCCTATTGTTTGAATAATATATTTATACCTTTCAAAAATCTTCAATTGCTCCTGGTTATGGTGCGATAGTTTTTGGAAAAATAGCTTTTGCTGTTCTTTATAGCTGATAACAATTGCTGATGCAAATAAAATTAAACCTATACAAAATATAATTATTGATAAGATTAGAATTATATACCATCGACGAAAAATTTCTGATTTGTTAATTTTTGTTATAATTATCCATGGGGTATCATAAATATGGGTTATATATCCTCCTATGCTGTCATTATTTATATCTTTGCATAAGTAAAAACCAGTCTTGCCATCAATAGCCTTCCTTTCAATGCTTTTTATTGGCAAAACATCTTTGGAATATTTTAGTATTTCATGTAAAGCTCTCTTTTCATGTTTTTTAAAGCTGAAAATTAGATTATTGTTTCTGCTTAATAATAGTGTTGAAGAAGAAGGGCTTAATCCAGGCCATTTATCTAATATTGGGAATATATTTTCGGTGGCGTTTGATACCAAAATGATAAAGTTATTGGGTTTGTTGTTTTTATTTAAGTTTATTGGTTGAATCAAGCTTACATGATAATGGTGTGATGAATTATCAATGTGAAAATCAGTTATTACAGGCTTATTACCTTCCAATGCTTTTTTTAATGCTTTAGTAGGTTCGCCAGATAGTGATTGTATAGTTTGATACAAACTGAAAAATATTTTGCCATCACCGGATGTGATTAGTATTTCAGAAATATCATTGTTTTTAGCATAAAAATCTAAAAACTGATGAAGATTATAATAATTTTCTTGATTTTGGTTTTCAATAAAATTTATAAACAAGAATTTAAATCGTGGTGATTCAGCTAAAAGCTGTGCATCATCATATTGATCCTTTAACCAGCTATTAATTTCAATTTTTTGTAATTCAGCAATAGTGGCAAGCCTGTTTTTAGCTCCATTTTTTGTATTTTGGTATTCTGTACATAGTAAAGCAATAGCTATAATTAGGATTAATAAAAAAAGTATTCCAAAATAAAATAGATTTTTTAAGCTAAATTTAGTAGTTTTTATTATATCGTTTATGGTATTAATGAATTTTAACATAAAGAATTAATTGGAAAGAATATCAAATTTATTAAGACATACTAAATTATAAAAGAAATTTGAAACAAAGTCAAATATAAAAATATTATAATTTCCTCATGGTTATTTGGAATGGTATATGAAAGTACAAAAATGCTTTTTAATATTTTTAATATTATTGAAATAAAAGTTTAGATATTTAGGTATGGGAATGATATAATGGGTTTGAATTTACCTTTTCTATGCGACAATATATTAAATATGTAAAAAAATTAATTATAATATTGAACGGCATTTTTAAATATCTGTAATCCTTCGCCATATTCTGGAATTTCTTTTTTTTCTCGTTTGGATAACTCTTTTAAATATGTCCAATCATCACGCTGCATGAAATAAATATGCCTTTCTGGATGTGGCATCATGCCCATTATCCTGCCGGTTGTATCGCATATAGCGGCTATATCTAACATGGAACCATTGGGATTATAGGGGAATTTGCCATCTGCCAAACTGCCATCTGGTTTTGTATATTGCATTATAATCTGGTTATTATGTGATAATTGTTCTATAACTTGCTGTGGTGCAATAAAATTGCCTTCGCCATGTGCAACAGGGATATGAAGACGATTAATTCCTCTGGTGAAAACACAGTTAGAATGAGTGTTAATTGTTAAATCAACCCACCTGCATTGAAAACGAAATGATGCGTTATGCTCTAATGATACTTCAGTGGTACCTATGGGCTGTTGTAATCCAGGAACTATCCCCAAATTAACCATTACCTGAAAGCCATTACAAATTCCAATCATTAACGTGTCCCTGGTTAAAAATGACATCATTTCATCATACAGATTGTTCTTTATTTTATTGGCTAATGCTTTGCCGCTACCGGTATCATCGCCGTACGAAAAACCACCTGGGAATGCAAATATCTGGTAAGACTTAAGAAGTGATTTATTTTCTATGATATCGTTTATATGGATTATTGTGGCATTTGCTCCTGCTATCTCAAAAGAAAAGCGTGTTTCTTCATCACAATTAATGCCATATCCGGTTAGTATCAACGCTTTAGGTTTTGCCATTGTGCCCTCTAAAATTCACTAAAAGTAGATTTATATGCTGTATGCAAGTCAATCACTGAAGCTGAAACAATTGTATTTCCATTAAGGCCGGTAATAGTAATCAAAGAATCGTCAGTCACTTGCCCAATCATAGCAAAAGGTATGTCCCTGCATAGTTTTTCAAATGCGTTCTTATTTTCAGGAACTATCGACACAAGAATTCTTCCCTGTGATTCCGAAAAAAGTAGCGTGTCATTACGGTGAATATCTTTCTGAGGGATAGCATGTAAATCAATATTGGCTCCCAATAATCCACCCATTGCGGATTTTGCCAGAGCTAACGCTATACCCCCTCGCTCAACACTAATACTTGAAGCAATCAAGCCTTCACGCAAAGCTTTTTCTATTACTCTATAAATCTGGATGTTTACAGTTGTATCTACTTCAGGGATACTATCGCCTATATATTTTACCCCTGAAATCTTCTCACCCATGTATGCTAAATATTCACTGCCACCCAATTCATTTTTTGTAATACCCACAATATATATATAATCACCTGGCTGTTTGAAATCCAATGTCTGGCAGTATGAAATATCGCTCACAATACCAATAGACGAAATTAACAATGTTGGCGGTACTGATATAAATACCTCATTAAAATTTTCATCATAGCCTTTGAAATCATTAAACATACTGTCCTTGCCGCTGATAAACGGTGTCTTGTACGCTACTGCAAAATCATAGCAAGCGCGTGCTGCTTCTTTAAGCTGTCCTAATCGGTATGGATTGGTTGAATCGCACCAGCAAAAATTATCAAGCAACGCTAATCTGTCAAAATCGCATCCAACAGCTATTGCATTGCGTATAGCTGTATCAATTGAACAAGCTGCCATCCAGTATGTGTCAATGTCACTATATGAAGGATACAAACCCTGTGAAAGAACAACCCCTCGTTTGGAAGATAATACTGGTCGTATAACAGTTGCATTGCCATTTACTTTTCCTTTACCCTGCAATGGCTTGATAACACTGTTACCCTGTACTTCATGGTCATACTGTGTAGAAATAAATTCAAAACTTGCAGTGTTTAAGCGTTTTACCATTGAAATAAAATGGTCAGTTGCATTTTCAGGTTCATCAAACTCAGGATATGGATGTGACTGCGGCGTATAGGTACTTTTGAGTTTTTTTTGTGGAAGGCCTTCATGTAAAAAGTTTAGGTCTATATTAAAAACTATCTCACCATTATAATACACAATCCCTCTTCCTGAATCAGTAAATTTTCCAATAACCCATGCTTCAACTCCTCTTCGTTTCATCAAGTCAAGAAATTCTTCAAGAGTTTCATCGGGAACTGATAATGTCATACGTTCCTGTGATTCTGAAACCCATATCTGCCAGGGTGCAAGACCGGGATATTTTAACGGCACTTTATCTAAATATACTATAAATCCACCGGCCTCGCGTGCCATCTCGGATACTGAACATGAAAGGCCACCAGCGCCGTTATCGGTTATTGAGTGATATAATCCTTTATCGCGTGCTTCTTTAACAATAGCATCTGAAAACTTTTTCTGTGTAATGGGGTCACCAATCTGAACTGCAGTTGCAGGGCTGCCGGATGTCAGCGCTTCAGATGAAAATGTTGCACCGTGAATGCCATCACGCCCTACTCTGCCACCAACCATAACGATGTTGTCGCCGGGCATTGCTTTTTTGCTTACTGATGATCTGCCTTGTATCTTTTTTGGTATTAAACCAATTGTGCCTACAAAAACCAATGGCTTGCCTTTGTAGCGATCATCAAAATACACAAAGCCCTGTGGTGTTGGAATACCGGAACAGTTGCCACCAACGTTAACACCGTGTATAACTCCCTCCATAATGCGTCTTGGCGATAGCATCTTTGAATTTTTATCTTTGGCTTTGTATAGGGGCTTATTATCAAAAGGGTTAGCAAAACAAAATCCATAACGGTTAGCTACAGGCTTGGAACCCAATCCAAATCCTATGGCGTCCCTGTTTACACCAACAATACCGGTGATTGCACCTCCAAAAGGATCTAGTGCACTGGGGCTATTGTGAGTTTCAACCTTATCAGCAATAACATAATCTTCATCAAATTCAATTCCGCCGGCATTATCAGAAAAAACAGAAACACAGATATCATGCTTACCCTTTTCTCGGCGTATTCTAAGTGTAGCTTCTTTAATATAATGTTTAAATATACCATCAGTAATTTCATCAAGTTGTGCAGCAAAAATAGTATGTTTACAGTGTTCACTCCATGTCTGGGCTATTGATTCTAGCTCTACATCGGTGGGGTTTCGTTTTTCAATATCCGTGTAATATTTTTTAATTGCTTCAAGGGAAAGCATATCCAGTGCCAGTGGCCCACGGCGCGTACCATCAGGATTTTTAATGCCTTCTTTCCCTAAAGCTATAAGTTCATCTTCAGGGACATCAAGTGAAACAACTTCTGCCTTTGTACCCTCGTGTAATGTGACCACAGGTATTACATTGCCCATGCCATTATTCTTAATGTATTCCTCATACGATAAAATTAAAGAACTCTGAATCAGAGGATTATAAAGCTCTGAGGAAATTTCAATAATCGTATCATCATTCAATTCCCCCCAGAAAAAATAAGTAGATGAAGTAAATACACTTTTTTCCGGGTCGCATTGCATTTTAAAAATATCTTCAATGATTTCACGGGTAGTATGAGCCACATTATCCGTAACTCCTGGAAGATATCCAATTTCAACAGCGTATGCAAAACGTATTGGGATATAAGGTTTATTAATAGTGTATTTTTGTGTTACAGGCTGTACAAGTGCCTGTGCAACATTCTCAATTTGAGTATCAGTAAGAGGTATATTTATGAGATAGTTATCGGTACGGACACATTTGCTTACAGGAAAGCCTAATCTATGCAGTTTTTGTTGCAGCACTATGCCACGTGAGTCGGGAATAGTGTAATATACTTCAATCCTGTAAGGGGCTAATTTCATAGTACGACCTCTTGTAAACTTATTTTTTTCTTGCTTATTCTTTAATCAAAAAAAATCAAGCGTTAAAACTAAAAGCACACCATAAAATGGTGCGCTTTTTTATTCTATCTTTAGCTGCTCGGTATGTATCAGTTTTGTTCAATGCTAAAGATACGAAAGAAATGGTCTTCACGTAATAAATATATCAAAAATCAAAAGTTTATCAAAAAAATATAAACTTTTTGATACCAGTTGATTTGATTAAACATTTTTACTATATTTATATTAAAATATTTACAAGGAGGTGTGCCATGAAAGCAGGTTTACTAATAACTGGTAACGGTGCTTTGATTTATTTAACTTCCTATGATAGCTTTATGAATGACAAACTAATAGAAAAACTAGCATCAAAAGGGATTACAAAGTTTATTGCCTATGAAATACCAGTAGAAGAAGCAAAAAAGAGATATGGTGGGCATTTTGATATTGTTATCAGGGATTTACATGAAACCGACGATTTACGAATACTGGATTATGATGGTTCACGGGCTTTTAAGCTTTTTTCATTTAAGGAATTGGGGAAACCGGTATATCATGAATAAAAAAACAGGGGGTTTTAAACCCCCTGTTTTTATTGTATTACTTCATCATACCTAATAATTTTGCAATCTGTGGATAAAAGTGAACAACAACGCCTGCAAATACAACAGAAACCATACTCATAAGCTTTAAGAGTATGTTAAGTGATGGGCCTGAAGTATCCTTGAATGGGTCACCAACAGTGTCACCAATAACACCAGCTTTGTGTGGATCGGATCCCTTACCACCATAGTTACCCTTTTCAATATACTTCTTAGCATTGTCCCATGCACCACCAGCATTGTTAAGCATACATGCCAGTGAAAATCCGGCTGCCAATGCACCAGCAAGCACTCCTGTTGTTCCAGCAACACCTAATAATAAACCTGCTGCAATAGGAACTATCAAAGCTAACATAGATGGAAGAATCATCTTCCGCTGTGCACCTGCAGTTGAAATCATAACGCAACGTGCATAATCTGGTTTTTGTGTTCCCTTCAATATGCCAGGGAATTCTTTGAACTGACGGCGTACTTCCTCAACCATAGCACCAGCAGCTTTTCCAACTGCTTTGATAGTAAGTGCAGCAATGAGGAATGCCATCATGGCACCAAGGAACAATCCGGCAATAACCATAGGATTGAGCAGTGTGATGTCGTATGCACGTACAAAGTCACCAATTGTTGCATTTTTAATCAATACATTATTAAGGTCAACAGTAATATTTGCAGGGAGAATATTATAGAATTTTACTGATCCAACCTGGAAGAATCCTTCTGCGCTTCGTGCTGCATATTTGCTTACCCATATTTTTACTTCCTCAATGTAAGCAGCTATAAGAGCCATAGCGGTAAGTGCAGCAGAACCAATTGCAAAACCTTTACCTATAGCAGCAGTTGTATTTCCAAGCATATCTAAAGCATCTGTTCTGGTTCTTACTTCTTTCCCTAAGTGGCTCATTTCGGCATTTCCGCCAGCATTGTCTGCAATTGGTCCATATGCATCAGTTGCCAGCGTGATACCAAGTGTGGAAAGCATGCCAACAGCAGCAAAAGCTATGCCATAAAGTCCCTTTGAAACAGCATGAGGATCTGATGAAAAACCACCTGCCAAACCAAAAGCTGCTAATATACCCAATACTATAGTAACAACTGGAATAGCGGTTGACATCATGCCAACAGCAATACCATCAAGGATACCTGTTGCAGGACCCATGGTATGCTGCTTTGCAATTCCCTGTGTTGGAGAATAATCGTCAGCAGTGTAATATTCAGTGGATTTGCCTATTACTAAACCAGCAATCAAGCCAGCAATTGAAGCACCAAATACACCCCATGTAATTATATTAACATGAGCAAGAGCTGCTAAAGCAATAATTAGGAGAATTGAGCTTCCCCATACGCCACGGTTTAAAGCTTTGAGAAGTGTTTTCATAGATGCATCTTCTTCAGTTCTTACAAAGAAGATACCAATAACTGAGAACAGAATACCCAAACCAGCTACAATCATAGGAGCAATAACTGCGTTAACATTTTCAATGCCAATAAGTGGTAATGCTGCACCTAAAGCAGCTGTAGAGAGTATTGAACCGCAATATGATTCATAAAGGTCAGCACCCATACCGGCAACGTCACCAACGTTGTCGCCTACATTGTCTGCTATAGTTGCGGGGTTACGTGGGTCGTCTTCAGGAATACCTGCTTCAACCTTACCAACAAGGTCAGCACCAACGTCTGCAGCTTTGGTGTAAATACCGCCACCAACACGGGCAAACAGAGCCTGAGTAGAAGCACCCAGACCAAATGTGATCATAGTTGTGGTGATTTCAACAAGCTTTCCATGTTTGAAAGCTTCATTGGTAATAAGTGAAAAGTCAAATGACTGTCCAGCGGTCAGAAGGCCTATTTTTTCAGCTAACTCCTGGCTAAATCCCCAGATATTGTTATCATAGACCCAGTTTAATACAATATACCATATCGAAATATCCAGTAAACCAAAACCTACCACAACAAGACCCATAACTGCACCAGATCTGAAGGCAACCTGTAAACCTTTGTTAAGTGAATCTCTGGCACCCTGAGCAGTTCTTGAAGAAGCATGTGTTGCAGTGTTCATGCCTAAGAAACCACACAAACCAGAGAAGAAACCACCAGTTAAGAATGCAAAAGGTACAAATGGATTCTGGATCCCATAATACGCTAAAACAGATAATAAAATAACCAGGATCACGAATACCAAAGAGACCACCTTGTACTGTTGCTTAAGGTAAGCAAAAGCCCCTTCGCGCACAGCCTGTGCAATTTCGACCATTGTTTCATTTCCCTTATCAGCCTTCATCACCATTTTATAAAAGATGTAGGCAAATAAAAGAGCAATGATCGACCCAACAGGGGCAATCCAAAAAAGCATACTATCCATAGGGCCACTCCTTTTTATAAATTTTAATTCAAATTGTGAAAACCGTAAAATAATTAAAGTATTCTTTTGATGTCTAAAAAAAAGAAATACCGTTTATTGTCAAGTGTATTTTAAAATTAAAAAAAATGCTTATCGTCAAGTGATAAAGCCATAGTAAAAAATCAAATTGACAATTTGTTGCTAACATTACTACTATGCTGTATCATTGTAAAAGGAGGTAAAATAATACTATCACCTATGGCTTCTGATGAGCAAAAGCCCAAAAAAGTTCAAACTAACGATGTGATATCACTGTTAAGACAAAAAATCTTGAAGTTTATCCACAAAAAAAATGTTACGGTTCCAGTTGATAAATTAGCATTACAAAAACAGGAAATGATCCAGGGCATTTTAAGCCTTTCAACCAAAAATGTACGAGAGGTGATGATACCTCGCGTTGATATCAATGCAGTTGAAGATTCCATATTGCTGAAGGAATTGGTAAAACGTATTATTGACGAAGGTCATTCACGGATACCTGTATATTCAGGAACTATCGACAACATTATTGGCATTTTGTATGTCAAAGATCTGATGCCGTTTATCATTGACAGGCGAATGAAATTCAATATAAAGAAGCTGCTGCACAAGCCATATTTTGTACCTGAAACAATGACACTGGATGAACTTCTTTTGCAATTCCAGAAGCAAAATTTGCATTTGGCGATAGTTGTTGATGAATATGGCGGGGTTGCTGGCATTGTAACACTTGAGGATATCCTTGAGGAAATTGTTGGCGAAATACGAGATGAGTTTGATGAAGATGAAATACCTGAGATTCAGACAATTTCAAAAAATAACTGGGAAGTTGATTCACGCTTATCAATATCTGATTTTAATGAGCATACAGGCTGTAATATCCCTGATCAGGAATTTGATACTATAGGTGGTTTTGTTTTTGACCTTTTTGGCAAAATTCCTAAAAAAGACGAACAAGTAAAATATAATAATGTGTCATTCAAAATAAAAGATATACAGGGAACCCGCATTGGCAGGATTATTGTTACAGTGACTCCGCAAAAAAATTCTGATACCAATTAGACATTCAATGGAAATCATCAAATCAGAAGGAATTATCTTAAAGAAAATTCCAGTTCTGGAAGCTGACGTTGCTGATATCATCTATACCCAAAACCATGGCAAACGGACATTTATTTTCAAAGGGATAAAAAAAACAAAACGCCGGAGCTTAGCTGCGATAGAACCCGGAAGCATCGTATATCTTGTATACTACTACAATGAACAGAAGGCAATGTTTCATGTAAAGGAATTATCGCTTTTAATGGATACATTATCAATAAGAAATAATTATCAGGCAATGATTACACTTTTTTTATTACTGGAGGTAGTTGAAAAAACGTCTGGCCACAATGACCCTAATAAAACAATATATCAGCTTTTAAAAGGAGCTATCGAAACATTACATAAAACCGATGCATATTCTTTCCTTGCGCTATCTTTTATCATCCACTATTTACGATTATCGGGGATAATGCCGGATTATTTTCATTGTTCAGTGTGTCACAAAGAAATTACTGATGACATGTATTTGACTGAATACCAGCTTACTGCGTATTGCAATCAATGTGCACCAAATAATGCGTTTATATTTAAGGCAATTGCACCATTAATACATGAAATACTGGCTAAAAAATTTCTGGATATTAACACAAGTAAATATAATCCATCTGATATACAAAAGATTCTTTTTCATACATTATTGTTTATTGACCATTATTTCAACATACATATAAAAACAAAAGAGTTGCTATTTAGTAATACTAATTTATAATAAATAATAAATATACATATATATAAAAATAATATTGACATAATGTGCTATTATTATAATATTTGTATACAATTAATACTATTATTCATAGGAGGATATCGTATGTTAAAGCGTTTTTTAATTTTATTTGCTGCTATTATAGCGGTATCAAATTTTTTAGTACAGCCGCTATATGCATGCTTTGATACTTTTTTATTTTTACACCACAAATCTATGGTGTATCCAACAGGTTTTTTTGCAGCTGATGTATTAGGCGAATATTCATTCAATAATACAGATGCTCCGGATCAGGATTCATATTTTACCAACTATAGTATGTATTATGGATTGGCTGATAGAGTTTCAGTTCAATTTGGCTTAACTCAGGCAGAAACTACAAGGGTTGAAAACAAATACTCAACTGAATCGTGGTCAGTAAGAGGAGTATTCAATACAATCCGTTCAAGCAGTGGTAATTATTTTATGGATTTAGTTGCTGAACATCATACAGGTGTAGACATTGACGAAAATATGGCTCATTTTTCCATTCCAAATCTTTTTTATCTATCAAATTTTATTGTTGTTATTCATCCTGTATACGAATTAACATACAGTAAGAATAATCGTGATCATACGTTTGGGGGGCACGGTGGAGTTTTTTATAATATTAATAATATTGGCATAATTGGAATAGGTGGAGAATTTGCTTCAGCTCAGTCAAGCAGTGCTTTAGGAAAACGTTTTACCGAAGGTGAGGCAGCTGCAAGCCTTTTTATTGGCTTCAACCTGGGCAATGTGTATTTTCAAAATGAATTTGCAAAAGGGTTGAATAATTCAAGGGATTTTGGTTTTGCAGCAACTCTAAAATTTTTCTTCAATACGGGTATGAGCATATAAATAAAAAAGGCACGGTAAATTAACCGTGCCTTTTTAATATCTTTTCTCTTAAAATTACAGCTGCTCCATAATCGCAGGGATTACTTCAAAAAGGTCACCCACGATACCATAAGTAGCAATGTTAAAAATAGGTGCTTCAGGGTCTTTGTTGATAGCAACGATAACCTTGGATCCTTTCATGCCAGCTACATGCTGGATGGCACCTGAAATACCACAGGCAATATAAAGATCAGGAGTTACAGTTTTTCCTGACTGTCCTACCTGACGAGCAGCGTCTGTCCAGCCAGCATCAACAACAGGTCGTGATGCAGCATATTCGCCGCCTAACTTTTTTGCAAAATTAACGATGATATCGTTATATTTATCCTTTTCCTTTGTTCCACGTCCACCTGATACTATTATCTTGGCCTGTGAAATATCAACTGAGCCAGCCATGGTTTCAACAAACTGTTTGAATTTTCTTCTGGAATCTGGAATAGATGCTGAAACAGTTGTTACTGAGCCTGCTCCACCTGCAGCTTCTTTTTCAAATGCACCTTTTTCAAATGTCGCAACAAACTTATCAGTTTTAACCGAACGCTGTTCCTGTATCTTGCCATTGTAGGTATTTCGTGTAAATACAGCAGCACCGCCCTGCACTTCAAATTTATTGCAGTTGGTAACAATGCCACAGCCTAATGCAAGTGCTAATTTTGCAGCATAGTCGGTGCCATCGTAGGTATGGGGTATTAACACACCCTTAACATCCTGTGCTTCAACTACAGCTTTAGCAGCAGCAACATATGTATCAGCACTATACACTTCAAGTTTAGGATCTACTACTGCAAATACTTCAGGAATATACTGAGCAACTTCCTTTGCTAAGCTGTCATCTTTATAGAAAACAGCAGCAGCAGGGGATGCACCCATTGCAGATGCCAATGCTTTAGCGGCTTTGCAAAGTTCTAATGTAGCATCGCTAATTTTTCCGTTTCTCTGTTCTGCTATTACTAATATACGTGCCATTGTGTACCCCCTTATATCACTTTTGCTTCATTGCGTAATTTTTCTACAAGCTTGGCAGCAGCGGTTTTTGCATCACCTTCAATGATCTCAGCCTTGTGGTCTGAAACTGGGAAGAACATCTTAACAAATTTGGTCTTTGAACCAGCATCTCCAACCGCAGCAACTCCTAAATCTGCAGCCTTCTTGACATCAAGTCTTTTCTTCTTGGCTTTCATAATACCAGGAAGGGTTGGATACCGTGGCTGATTGATACCTGACTGAATTGTAAGAACTGCAGGCATAGCCATTTCAAGAACTTCGTTCAATCCGCCTTCAAGCTCACGGTTAATTGTCATTGATTTGCCATCACCGCCAACTTCAATCTTAACAACGTTTGTGCAGTGTGGCATACCAAGCATATCAGCAATCATAACACCAGTAACTGCTGCCTGGTCATCTTCGGCCTGAACACCGGTTAATACAAGGTCAACACCGCCCAAGCTTTCAATAGCTTTGCAAAGTGCAGATGCAACTACAAAATTGTCGCCTGCATCAACCTGCTCATCCTGAATCTGGATACCCCAGTCGCCACCCATTGCAAATGCCTGACGAATTTCTTTTGATGCTCGCTCGGGGCCTGCTGAAATGATAATTACCTCACCACCAAATTTTTCTTTCAATTGCAGCGCAGCCTCAACAGCATATTCATCAAAATCATTCATCTTGAAAGCAATCTGGGATTCGTCGATCTTACTGTCGCCAATAATTTTGAATTTGGATTCCATATCCGGAACCTGCTTAACTAAGACAGCTATCTTCATAGTCCCACTCCCTTTAATAAAATTTTATACAAAAAAAATTAGAATAAGCCCATTTGTGCACAATGGTATAAATTGCTTTTTATATGTCAAGATTTATTAGTATATTTCATTATATAAATTTTATATACACTAAATTAAATAGTGTAAATTGAAAAAATGATAGGTGATTTTTTGTTATATTGCATTAAACCAATTCAATGTAAACTATATTATTTGATTTTTTTTGCTCGGCGTTTTTCTACAGGATACACTTCCTGCCCCTTTGAAAGTAAATCAATATCTTTGGGGTTAAGAGGCTTGGCTAAAAGAACCCTTGTATCAACTTCTTTCACCTGTAAGATAACTTTTTTTCGTGGTTTTTCTGAATTAATACTATCTTCATTATCAACGAATGTTTCAAGCATACTATCTATTTCAATACCATCAATGCTTCCTAAGTTAATTGCAACCATATCATCAGAGTAAGACTGGATTTTTCCCCAGTACGGTATGGTGCTATACAAATTTTTGGCTATGTCCAGTGATACAGTTTGCAAAGAATATTTTGTATTGTCAGATTCATTATACCGTGCTATTACAACTCCAGTTTTTATATCCATTAATTGTGCACTAATTTCAATATATCTGCCTGATAATGTATATTCACCATATAATATATACGATATTGGAGGAAGCTCATTAGCATTAATTTTATCATTAAGCATGCTTAAAATATCATCCAGATTGTTTGATGGGAACTCTTTGGTGATTGCCTGCCGTTGTGACAAAGAAAAATTCCTATATCTTCCAAATTGCCCCATGGCAAAGTTAATTGAGTTGGCAATAATTGCTCCGGCATCAGCAAAGGCAGGGACAGCAACATCAGGATTAAAATTTAGCACCAGTACCAGCGGGACATCACGGGGCAATTCTTCTTTATCATAGCCCAAACGGAAAAACAAATTGTCCCTACGTTTCATCACGGCTATACTCATCATGTCTTGTGTTTTTTGTGTGGGGTTTAGTGTATGCATTTTTTTAATTTCATCATAGTAAAGCTCAAAATACCCCAATGTTTCATATATGCGCATTAATTCCTGACGTGCTGTAGTATTGTTAGGATTTAACGATAATGATAAACGGACAAAAAGCATAGATAAATCAGGAAATCCTTTTTTCCTGAGTTCCTGTGATGATGTAAAATCGTCAGCACTGCTCTGGATTCGTACCGGGTGGCCAATCTTAATATGTTCCAGTAAACTGAGTTGTCGCATTTTCATTGCAATAAGGCTGTTTAGGTTGTCTTTGGATTGCGCCTTCTGGTAATAATTGAGCGACTGGTTGATATCGCCTTTGTATTCATACATTAAGCCTAAATTATAGAGGATTTCGTTGCTGGCAATGTGTGGATAATGAGTAACTATCGCCTCATAATATGAAATTGCATTTTGATAGTCACCCTGAACATAAAGCAGATAACCCATATCGCGGTTTGCCTGAAGGTGCGTTTTGTTTATGATTAATGCTTTCTGCAATTCATCCACCGCCTGATTCAAATATGCTTTGTCACCTGAATAATAGTATTTAAGGTATAATAACTCCGCTAATTTAACAAATGCATCAGGGTATGTTTCCTTTGCATCAATTGCTTTTTTAACCAGCTCTATAGCGTCATCAAAACGCTTGTCTTTTGCCTTTATATCTGCATACAGTAACAGTGCATTGTAGTAATACGGGTCATTTTGCAAAATCCTGTTAAGCATGCGTTTTGCCCACAGTAGTTTGCCCATTTTATAGTACAGGTAAGCCATCCCGTATCGCGACTCATTATTAGTGTACGATAGTTCATTTAAGGTATCGTAGATTTTCATTGCTTCACGGTAGCGGCCTAAGCCAGTATATGCCTTTGCCATTCCCAATAGTGCCTGTTCATTATTAGGATACAGTTTAAGCACTGTATCAAACAGCTTAACAGATTCTGCATAGCCCTCAGTGTGTATGTATGCGTAGCCCAATCCTAACAATGCTTCTTTATATTTTGGATTTTGTGCTAGGGCACTCTGAAATGCAACAATTGCTGAATATGCATTGCCTGATTCCAAGCTTTCCCAGCCTTTTTTATTATAATAGATAGCATTCTTCTGCTGTAGTTTTATTGCTTCTTGACTGTAGAGAGCAATGGAACAGCAAAGGAAAAGTAGTATAGCGATATTTTTTCTGCTCATTAGTTTTTTTATTGATAAAATAGTAATATTAAAAACAAAAGTTATTAGATTATAACCTTGCTTGTAAAGTCAACAAAATATTTATTTTGGTGAAAATCAGGAAAAAATGAAAGAATTAAAAGCTATCGCACTATCATTAGTTATTCTATTTGTTGTTATGGCAACAGTATTCTGGTTTTTCAACAGTTCACCACGGGATATGCAAGGAGAAACTATTACCGTAAGACCAGGCATGAATCTGTATCAGGTTGCGTATTTCCTTAAATCAAAAGATATTATCACAAGTGCATCGTTTTTTTACGTCATGGGACGCATCCTGAATGCAACTGATGTCAAAGCAGGAAACTATCGCATCTATGATGGTGAATCCAGCTTTTCAATATTGATAAAAATAACCCGAGGCAAATTTATAACAAAAAAAATTACCATCCCTGAGGGCTATACCATATATGACATTGCCAGAGTACTGGCAGAAAATGATATTTGCACTGAAGGTGATTTTTTATATTGGGCACAATCACCATCATTTTTAGCAACTATCGGAATACGTGCACCAAGTGCTGAAGGATACTTATTCCCAGATACCTATGTTATACCAGAGAATACTGACCCACGTGATATAATAATACGGCTGGTAAACCAGGCCAAAAAGGTAATCCATGATATTCAGGAATCCATAGAAGTGCAATATTCTAATCTTCATCAGATATTGACAATAGCATCCCTTGTGGAAAAGGAAGCAAAAATAAACAGTGAGCGCCCGCTTATAGCAGCAGTATTTTATAACAGGTTAAAATTAAAAATGAAATTGGATTGCGATTCCACTATTCAGTACGGATTGAAAAAATTTGGCAAGCGGCTTACGTATGATGATTTAGCTTCAGATACACCATATAATACCTATAAAAATGCTGGATTGCCACCAACGCCTATATGTAATCCGGGAAAGCGCTCAATACTCGCAGCGTTGAATCCAGCAAATGTACCATATTTGTTTTTTGTTGCAAGGAATGATGGTTCGCACTATTTTTCAAAAACATTAGCTGAACATAACAAGGCGGTTGATTTTTATCAAAAAGGTATAAGGAATGGCTTTAAAGACAGGCAAAGATATTGAACTGGTTGCACCTGCTGGCAATTTTGAAAAACTGCAAGCAGCAGTCCACTATGGAGCCAATGCAGTATATTTTGGCGGGCAACAGTTTAACCTGAGAGCAACCACAAAGAACTTTTCTATAGAAGAAATAGAACAGGCAGTACACTATGCCCATGATTCTAATGTTAAGGCAATATTTTTACTTAATGCATTTTTACATGAGTCAGACATACCCGTTGTTACAGAATATATACAACACATAAAACACATTCCGTTTGATGCTATCATGATTTCTGATCCTGGCATGGCACTGCTTGTGCAGGAGTATTGCAATGTTCCCCTGCACATTTCAACGCAGATGTCAACATTGAATCACCTTGCAATTAAATTCTGGGCAGGTCACGGGATATCACGAATAGTCTTGGCACGTGAAACCACACTGGAAGAAATTAAACAAATACGTGAACACACGGATATTGAACTGGAAATATTTTGCCACGGTGCATTGTGCATATCATATTCAGGCAGATGTTTGCTCAGTCGCTATCTTTCAGGACGCGATGCCAATCAGGGAAACTGCTCTCATCCTTGCCGCTGGAAATATTCTCTGATTGAGGAAAAACGGCCTGGCAATCATCTTGATATTGTTGAATATGCACATGGCACTGAAATTCTTTCATCAAAGGATTTATGTTTAATAAATAAAATACCAGATTACATCAACGCAGGTGTTAACGCATTCAAAATAGAAGGCAGGATGAAATCGTTATACTATACCGCTAATGTTACGCGTATCTATCGCCATGCAATTGATACGGTTTTAAATGGTGGCGATAGTTACCGGTATAGTGACTTTTGGCGTGAAGAACTTGACCTTGTCAGCCACAGGCCATATACCGAGGACCTGTTCCACGAGTTTACAAATCAGGCATTTGATGGCGTGCCATATATTAAAAAAACATTATTTATGGGATATTGTGTTGACCATGAAAAAAACCTTGTTAAGGTATTTAATCCTATATATAAAGGCGATAGTTATTATGCAATATATCCTATAGTTCATAATCAGATAAACGATATGCCAGTAACAGTTGCAGATATTATTGTAGATGGCACATCGGTAGAGATGGCACAACCTAATACTACTGCAACAATTGTATTTGACAAACCATTGCACAAATGGGCAATTTTACGCAAACATTTGAAATGATATTGTAGAATATTTACGGAGGAATTATTAATGATTCAAAAGCCACCAGGTGTTGAGGATATATTCCCTGACCGAACGCCAAGATTTAATCATATCATCAATACTGCCAAAGAAGTGTTTAAGCTATATAACTACCGAGAGGTAATCCTTCCGGTAATGGAATATACGGAAGTTTTTGCCCGTGGAATTGGGGATTCATCTGATATTGTAACCAAAGAGATGTTTACATTTGAAGACCGTGGTGGCAGAAGTTTAACACTGAGGCCCGAAGGGACTGCTTCTATGGTACGCGCGTATGTAGAAAATGGTGAATATAACAGGTTGGCGTTGTGCAAATTTTTTTACAATGGGCCAATGTTCAGGGCTGAACGCCCACAAAAAGGAAGATTACGCCAGTTTAATCAGTTTGGTGCCGAAGTTTTTGGCAGCGATAATCCATGGTATGATTTTGAAGTCATATCATTAATGAATAATATAGCTTTGCGATTAGGAATTACAGAATACAATTTGCTTATTAATTCCATAGGATGTCCTGATTGCCGCAAACCATATGTTAATGAATTATTTAAGTACTATTCCTTGCATGAAGATAAACTTTGCGATGACTGTAAAAAACGTTTGCACACAAATCCATTACGATTACTGGATTGTAAAATTGAAGGGTGTATAGCATTAAAACAGGATGCACCAAAAATCACTCAGTTTTTATGTAATTCATGCAATGAACACTTTAACCAAACATTAGAATTGCTTCAAAAACATTCTATCAACTATATTCATGATTCACTTCTGGTAAGGGGGCTTGATTATTATACAAAAACAACATTTGAGTTTGTTACAACAAAGTTAGGTGGGCAAAATGCTTTTGCAGCCGGTGGTAGATATAATAATCTTGTAGAATTGTTTGGTGGAAAACCAACCCCTGCAGTTGGATTTGCAGCAGGGATTGAACGAATAGAATTGTTACTGGAACAGCTATCAGTAAAAGAATATTTGGATGTGTATATTGTATATTCTGGTGACAATGCGTTTCCGGTAGTTATGCAAGTAGCTGAAGAATTGCGGCGCAATAACATAACATGTGATTTTGACCCTGAAGCAAAGGGTTTTAAAACACAGTTTAAAAAGGCTGATCGTGAAAATGCCAGATTTTCAATAATTTTTGGTGAAGATGAAATAGCAAAAAATGCTGCAACAATAAAGGATATGTCTTCAGGGGATCAGGTGAGAGTTCAACGAGAGTCAATAATTTCGTTTTTACAGGGAAAATTAGCAGCAAATATCTAAGCATAGGTATTATCCCATCCATCATGGATTGATGGGGATTAATTTATATAATAAAATACTTTACTTATTTATAATATGTTCTATTTTTATATAACAAGGATAAATGATTATTAATTTAAACAATACAGTAGTTAATAGTAAACTATGAATATTGATCATAAAGCACAGCGTTTTGCTTTTGTTCAGGGACTACTGGCTAAAGAATCATATATATATGATATTTTGGCTGAAATAGTCCGGATGCAGGAACTATCGCTCCCTGATGGCAAAATGGAAATGGCAACAATGCAATTATTACAATCTTCACGAAATATACCTATTCCCTTTACAACATCCAGAAATAATCAAATAAATTATTTAATTACCCAATTGCTGAATACTTACCCTGACCACGTAAAAAAACTTATAACATTCAATTTTTCGGTAGACGAGAAAACAAAAAAGCTTGATATCATTGAGAAAGAGGAATTTTGTGTAGATATTAATGATGAGGTGTTTAACCGCTTACAATCAATGCGAGATGAGATATCAAAAAATAATTTGTTAACACTTTTAAAGCAATACCGATTATTTAATCTTTCCAAGCTTATAAAAAAATCTATAAATAAAAATGACCTTAATAGAATAATAAAATCAGAGTTAGGCAGTTCAATATTTACATTTAAGCATTATACAATTGATAAAAATCATATAGAATTAGCAGAGGATTATTGTTTTCACGCCGACAATTATCAGGCTGTAAAATCAACACTTAATTTTAAAATATTAAAAAACATTATTGCGCAACACGCTGATATGGTATTGCGAAGATTAAAAAAATTTGGCATCATATCCTATGATTTCAGTGATTACCGTGATGCTAAGTTAGACTATATTTTTAATGTGCTGCTTGATGATTTGGCTTCATTATTGTCCGAAAGCGATTTGGCAGAGGTAAAGAATTTACAGGCATTCAGAAATTGTTTAATAAAGGTAGATTCATTGCTTGATCCGGTAGATGCCTACAATAATGATATTGTAACTTTTATTCGAGAACACAAAATATGTTTACAGGATGATATTTTAAGCACAATTCCGGAAATTGATGAAACACTGCTTGAAAAATGGCGTGAATCCAATTACAGAAAAAATGCAAAAATTATCACATACAACGATTCAGAGAATAATCAATGGTATTATGTTGATGGGCCGGTATTTTTAAATTATCTTTCAGATTGTAATCAATTAATCAATTATCAAAAAGAAAGATATGAAAAGCTTGGTTATCTGGAAAAAGAAAAGCTGAAAAGAAATTATAATATTCTGATTAAAATTGCTGAAATATTCATTAATAATGACAAATTTGATGAGCTTAGTTTAAATCAAGAACAAAAAGAAATTCTAGAAAAAGTTCTTGATGATTATAAAAATCAAAAAAAAGAAGCTGAAACAACTACTCAAATATTTACAACAAAAGAAATTAAACAAAAAAAATCATTTATTTCACGTATTATTGAAGCAATAGTTTCCCTGTTTAAAAGGAAGAAAATAATAAAACCAATTACACAAGCACAGGTATTTTCATCACCAGTGCATCAACTTAGCAAGCAGGCTAGAAGCCTTTATGATACTATAAGTTCAATTAACAGAAATATTATTGCATTGTCTGAGGTTATGGATATTACCGATGAGAATGAATCACAGGTAACTGAAATAATTGAAGAATTGAGAGACACCGGTTTAAAAATTGTTATACCAATATATAATGCCCGTAGAGTGCTTTACCCATATCGTAGCCAAAAATTACTGATACCTGATATAGAATACATTCTTGTTTCACCTGTTGTTATTCGTTCGTATGATGCTATAAAGGAATTTTGTGATTCATTAGTAGGAAAAAAACTAAACGGTGAAATTATCCCGTCGACCGGAATTATAGCGATAGAGAAATATTTATACACTCTCTATCGCCAGAAAAGAAATCTAATGATGAAAAAGTAATACAATATATTTATTATTTGCCTAATACTTTCAGGAGCATGTAAACAACTATTATTAATCCAAATCTACTCCGCATGAACCTGATTCACAGGTTGCACATGCTGGTTGCGTAGATGTCGATTTATTCGATTTACCATTACCATTATTTTTATAATCTGTCACATAAAATCCAGAGCCTTTGAAAATAATGCCTGCACCAGATCCAATTAAGCGTTTAACTTCTCCACCACATTTTGAACAGGTTTTTACTGGCTCATCCTTTATGGACTGGAATATTTCAAATTTATCATTACAAGAGGTACAAACATATTCATAGGTAGGCATTATAACCCTCCTTCTTATGCATATAAATAATAACTAAAATTAAAGAAATGAATAGTATATATTTAATGAATAATATAATGAATTTTAATTAATTTAGCAACAATTTGACAAATTTTCAGTAAAAAATTTTAATTTATTAGTCTTCTTCGTTATTGGATTTTTCTTTTAGGTTTGTTGCATACCCAATACTTTCACTGAGTTCTTTAGCACTCAAATCAAGTATACGCGAAAATCCCTGAACAAATTCTGCACTTTCTAAAGCTTTCTGGCTTATTTCTATGATTGCATTAACAGCTTTTGTTAATTCATCAAGTGTAACTTTCTGTTCCATTGAAAAATTGTATACAGAGCCAGATAATTCTTTGAAAGATTCCAATTTTGTTTTAATGTCCTTATTTTTGATATTTAACTCGTTAGTAAAGTCAACCGTATCTTTAAGTACATTAAATGTTTCTGTAATACCTTTTCGTATAGATTTGATTGCTTCTGTTGCTTTACTTATATATTGAATTTCATTTGTAATCATTCGCGCTTGTTCCGAAATTGTTGAGTGTATGCCTTTAACAATATCTGCAGTCTGGTCTGCTAATTTGTTAACCTCATCAGCAACAACCGAAAATCCTTTGCCAGACTCTCCAGCACGGGCTGCTTCTATTGCAGCATTTAATGCCAGCAAGTTAATCTTGTCAGCTATCTCATTAATATTCACGATTGTTTGCTCTACTTCTTTTAAATATTCAGCAATTGATTCAATTGCACCAATAGATTTTGTAATAGTTACTTCACCATCTTCAGATTGTTTCACCGCCTGTTCAATAGAATTAGACAATCGTGTTATTCTTTGGGATATCTGATTACTGCTGATATCAATGCCTTCTATATCATTTTTTATCAAATCCATACTATCAGCTTGCTGTTTGATCGAATTCAGGTTGGACTCAAAAGAAGACGACATCTCCTCATACGCACTGGAAGTTTCTTCAACTATTGTGGATAATTCACGCGCAATATCATACAACTTTGTTGCTGAAACATTAAGGTCAGAGCTTAAACGTTTTACTTCTTCAGATTTAGAATGTGTCGATTGAAATAGCTTTTGCAATGAACCCACCATTTTGTTAAATTCATTAGTAATATATCCAAACTCATCACCGGATTGAACAGGAATCTGAATGTTTAAATTACCTTTGTCGACTTCTTGCAATCCTTCAGTAAGTATGCGAATAGGTTTTATAAGAATACCCGCAAAAAAAAGTCGAATTCCAAAACGTACAAATATATATATTAAAATAACTATAAGGATTAAGGTAGAAACAGTTGAATGCATAAACTGTCTATATAATAAATATGGGAAAGCCACTTCATATATAATATCATTGTTTATATAACGGTATGCAATGACATGATTACCTTCTGATGTTGTATGATAAACCCTTATCCCAGAAAATTGGACAGGTATTAGATATTGCAATAAAGCAAATTTTAATTCTTCTCCTTCTTTCTGAGTTGAATCCATGTAATCAATTAAAGTAATTGAAAACCCTGATAGAAGTATATCCTGTTTTGATAATAAGATTTTGCATTGACTTTTAAAATTAGAACCTTTTATTTGTGAAATCTTATGCTTTAAGTGATAAACCTTTGAGTCTAATGTTTTGCAAAAATTTAGCAATTCAGATTTTGTTATCTGTTTATTATTTTTTTCAATGTATTGTTGTAAGGTAACCGAATATCCTTTAAATGAATTAGGAACATTTTTAAGTAAAGCACTCAAATTTTCAGAATACTCTTCATCAGGGAGATTGAATATTTTATTCCATAAATAAGCATGTTTTAATTCAATTTGAATAGAAGATTGATCCAGATCTTTTGGCAAATCATTGATCCATTTGTTATTTCCAATATCAAATGATGCATTATACACTATAGAACTAGATTGTTCATTATTCAATATAGCTAATTGTGCAGTTTTGTAGTAAATTTCGTCAAAATTATTTTCGTTATTCTTTAAAACAATATATCCAATTATCTGAAGCAAACATAATATGGTTACTAAAATAACACCGATTAGCTTTCCTAAGAAAGAGATTCTGTCTTTGGAATTATTAATATATACTATAAAAACAAAGAAAAACCCTAAGAGATTGAATAATGTCCATGCAGTATGGAATATTTCCCTATCTATAACACCTTCACGGCTTAACGTATTAGTTAATGAAGGAGCTAAAGTACCAACTAATGTAAAGATAAACATCAGTAATATAACTTTTTTGTATTCTTTATATTCATGCTTGCTGGTAAAAATGCGCCACCACATAAGGATATAACTTGATAAAAGAAAAAGTAATATTACAATTGAAACTTGCTTGCTTATATCTTCTGCGTCAAAATCATAATAGTGTCCTCTAAATAGAAATACTATATCAGATTGAAGAGAAATAATTACAAATGCAATAAATGCCAAAAATGAAATTATAATTCCTCCATACAGATATACTTTACCTATTTTAGGGGCTTTTGTGTATGGAAAATGAAAATATACATAGCCCATATAGACAATAGATATATTGATTAGAAATACTGTCAACCAACGATGATATGCTGCTAAAGGATGGTATACACTTGATGCAATAAAATAGCCTATGTTAAAAATTCCTAATAAAATGTATGCTATAGATATATAATGAGTTGCCTGTGATTTATTTTTTGTATTGTATAAAAATAAACCAGTTGTCAAAAAGAAAATTATTGGAATTATTGTTCCTAAAGAAAAAGAGTTAAATAGTATAATTGATCCCATATAATGCCATACCTCTCAAAAAATATATTTTTATTTATAAATTTTGTTTACATATAATAAATCGGTACAAATAATCAAGAATATTTTAAAAAAATTAATCTATTTAGACTGAATTTTATTCTGGAATAAAACCATTTATAGTCAACCATTAACATTCATAAGTAATTATTATTTCTTTATATTTATAATTTTTGATTTGACAACAGATTATTGCTATAAAATATACAATGTAAGCCAGCGTAGCTCAGTTGGCAGAGCGGCGCACTCGTAATGCGCAGGTCACCAGTTCGATCCTGGTCGCTGGCTCATATATATTACATCACGCCAATATTCCCTTATATTACAAAAAAAGTTCTTGACTGCTAAAAACAATCCAAATAGACTGAATATAATTAATGCAATTTTTTAAAGGTCCCTATCGATAATATTAAAAAAGGCTGATATAATTGGCCTTAATTTTTTAAAATAAGTTATTTCAACAATAGTAAATGATAATATATTTTGGTACACTGTTAATTCCTAAATGTATTATTGTGTGCAAATAATAATTAATGTACACTTCCATTGCCTTCGGCGGAGTGTACAGGTATTTATGTTAAAATATTTTTAAGGAATAAATACTGATTTTGGCAGGTAACTGATGTATAAAAATAAAATCATTTTTTTTATTTTAACAGTAGTTATTATTCTTTTTCTCAGTATTTCTTTGTACATAGTAAAAACTTTGAATAACCAGATTTCAGATAATAGCATACTTAAACCCGCAGACATCTTTCCAAATGAAGATGAATATATTGCATACGTTCAATCAATAAACATTCCCGGCGTTACCTTCACTGTTTGCCAGATTGAAAAAGGCGATAATTTCTGGAAAATAGCAAAAGAGCATAATATTGACATTGATACATTGATAGGTGCAAATCCATTGTGGGAAAGCATAGTTGCAAAAGTTGACCAGAAGGTTGTAATACCATCCCAAAAAGGAGTACTACATTTTGTAAATAATTTAAACGAAATCAGGGGATTGCACACTTTATATGATGTTCCTGAAAACAATGTCCTTACACCCTCACTTTTTCTCTATAGAATAAAATCACTAATCTCAAAAATGGATAAACCTGTTGCAGTATACATTAAGGATGCACGGCCTATAACTGATGTAATGACACCCAAGCTTGCAAAACAATTTGCACTTAGGGAAATGTTTCGCTCGCCGTTAGGTGGCCGGTTAACATCATTTTTTGGCGGTAGAGTGCATCCAATCTTCAGGCAATGGGGATTTCATAATGGGCTTGATATAGCTGCACAGTATGGAACGCCTGTTGGTGCAGCCAGGCAGGGCGTTGTTGTTAGCACCGGATGGATGGGTGGCTACGGAAAAGCTGTAATCATTCAGCATGATGAAGGATTTAAAACATTGTATGGCCATTTATCGTCAATACATGTGCGTCCAGGTCAGCATGTTAAAGCAGGACAATTTATTGGAAGAGTTGGATCCACAGGCTGGTCCACCGGGCCACACCTTCACTTTACATTGTGGCAATATAATAAACTCATAAACCCCATGAAGGTGCTATGGTAAATACAGCATAATGTATCAACAAAAAATAAGTAACTATTTTAGAAAATCCTCTATCCAGTTAAACAATGAAGCTATTGAGCAATTATCCATCTATTTAACGCTGCTTCTGCAGTATAACAAATCACATGACCTTACCCGTATAAACGACGTAGATGAGATGATCATAAAACATTTTTTAGATTCATTATATATCTCTTCCATAATAGATATCCCCTCACCTCTTCTTGATATTGGCACCGGTGCGGGCTTTCCTGGAATTCCTTTGGCGATAGTTCATGCAAATAATTTGTTCATATTAGCAGAAAGCAGGCATAAAAGAGTTGAATTCCTTACTATCGTGAAAAATGAATTGCATCTGGAAAATGTTGAAATTTA
>Ga0209381_1000986_pt1 | contig 53447 bp, 34 predicted proteins | sample DewCreD2012metaG_FD_184111 | JGI IMG/M metagenome (GOLD analysis project Ga0209381, IMG submission 184111) | Hot spring sediment bacterial and archeal communities from British Columbia, Canada, to study Microbial Dark Matter (Phase II) - Dewar... ... | reverse complement strand
CAGGGACACCGCCACCACCGACAAAATCCCGATCAACGCACCCAGCCGACGGGCATCGCTCAACTGGCTGGCCTCCACCTGTGCCAAACACCTGGCCCGGGGCCAGAGATGTGGGGGAAGATCAGGGGCTTTGACAACCCGCCCGCGGCGCCGATCATTGCCTCCTCATGCTCTACCGTCGTTTCGGCCGGACCAGCCTGCAGATTCCCGTCTTCTCCTGCGGCGGGATGCGCTACCAGTACAAGTGGCAGGATGTGCCGCTGGACCAGGTGCCGGCCGACAATCAGGAGAACCTGGAAAAGACCATCCGCCGGGCCGTCGAGGTCGGCATCAACCACATCGAAACCGCCCGCGGCTACGGCTCATCCGAGCGGCAACTGGGGCTGATCCTGCCGAAGCTCCCGCGCGGGCAAATCATCGTCCAGACCAAGGTTGGTCCGGGGCCGGATCCCGACAAGTTCACGCGCGAGTTTGAGGAGTCGCTGCAGCGGCTCCAGCTGGACTACGTGGATTTGTTTGCCCTGCACGGGATCAACAACCGCCAGGTGCTGGATCACGCCATCCGCAAGGGCGGGTGCCTCGATGCAGCGCGGAAGATCCAGAGCCGCGGGCTGGCCAGGCACATCGGCTTCTCCACGCACGCTCAGCCGGATGTGATCCTCGCCGCCATCAACCACCAGGGCGGCCAGGCGTTCGATTATGTCAACCTGCACTGGTACTACATCTACCAGCGCAACTGGCCGGCCATCGAGGCGGCCACGCGGGCCGACATGGGCGTGTTCATCATCAGCCCCTCGGACAAGGGCGGGCTGCTCTACAAGCCCAGCGACCGGCTGGTCGAACTGTGCCGGCCGCTGCATCCGATCGTTTTCAATGACCTGTTCTGCCTGTCGCGGCCGCAGGTGCACACGCTGAGCATCGGGGCATCGCGGCCGAGCGATTTTGACCTGCACCTGCAGACGCTGGACGTGTTGGACAAGGCCGATGAGCTTCTGCCGCCGATCATCGCCCGGCTGGAGAAGGCCTACCGCGACGCCGTCGAGCCCGGCCTGCGCGATCCGTTTGCGGCCGTGCCCTGCTGGGATGCGCTGCCGGGACAGGTCAACGCCCAGATCATCCTGTGGCTGGCCAACCTCATCGCCGCGTACGACATGACCGAATACGCGAAGATGCGCTACAACCTGCTGGGCAACGGCGGCCACTGGTTCCCGGGGCAGAACGCGGCCAAGATGGACGAGGCGGCCATGACCAAGGCCATCGGCCCGGAACTCACGGCGATCATCAAGGACACCCACGCGAAGGTTGGCGGCCAGAGCGTCAAGCGGCTGAGCGAGAGCGATAATTGACGCGCGGGCGATGGCCGCCACTTGCCGTCACGCAGCCCGGAGGCGTCACCGGAGCGTCAGGTCCCCCGTGGGTTTTTCCCGGCCGCCGGTGGTCTCGAAGTGCCTGGCCGTAATGACGCCGTCCTTCGCGGTTCCGCGGAAGATGAACGTGCGCCGATCGTTGGCCTGTCCAGTGCCGCTGACCTGGCCGTTCTTGAGCTGGCCCTCGATGATGCCGGTGTAGTGCAGTTCCTGCCGGCCGCGCCGGGCGACGTAGGCCGCGTTCCACCTGCCTTGGCCGGCCGGGGTAAGGACGACCGTCAGGTCGCTGGCCCGACCTCCCCAGGTATAAAAGCCCGTAAGCGTAACGGGTCCTGGGCCTGCGCTGTCCTGGGCATAGAGCAGCTCGGCCAAGAAAAAAAGCCCGGCCGCCACCAGTGCGAGCGAAGCATGGTTACGCATACGCACCCCCGGTGAAGGACTTTCACATCCTACAACGCTCCCACTTCACGGTCATTGCCGCACTGCCGCACGGCCGGCGATCAGATAGCGGGCGAAGGGATTCGAACCCTCGACGTCAGCCTTGGGAAGGCTGCATTCTACCACTGAATTACGCCCGCGTACGTCAGAAACACTCTACCGCACCGGCGTGCCGATGGCAAGTGCGCGGGGCCAATCGTCTCCGGGGGGCCGGCAGCCCGGCCTCGGCTTTGTCGCACGGCCCCGGGATGCAACACGACGCGCGTTGGATGGCCGGGGCAGGTGCGGCAGTGAGGGCGATCCAGTACATTGATCCGCATGGGAGCACAAAAAGTCCTCTACATCGGCGGAACCGGCGAGATCTCCTACGGGTGCATCGAGGCGGGGCTGGAACTGGGCCAGCAGATCGCCGTCTATAACCGCGGCACCAGCGGCGTGCGGCTGCCCGAGGGCGTGCGGCGGATCAAGGGCGATGTGAACGACGCCGCGGCCTATGCAGCGCTGGCCCGCGAGCGGTGGGATGCGGTGTGCCAGTTCCGCTGCTTCGATACGGACCAGGCCCGCTGCGACATCGAGGTCTTCTCCGGCAAGACCGGCCAGTTCGTGTTCATCTCCTCGGCCACGGTGTACCAGCGGCCGCCGCGAGATTACGCGTACCGGGTCACGGAGGATGCGCCGCTGGGCAACCCGCACTCGGACTACGCCACCAAGAAACTGGCCTGCGAACGGCTGTACTTCGAGGCGCACGCGGCCGGAAAACTGCCGGTGACGGTTGTGCGCCCCAGCCATACCAATCGAGTGCGGTTCCCGGGCACGTTCATCGGCGGCGACCACATCGCCTGGCGGCTGGTGCAGCGCAAACCCATCATCTCTCACGGCGACGGCACCAGCCTGTGGGCGGTGACCAGATGCGAGGACTTTGGCCGGGCGTTCGCCAGGCTGCTGGGCAACCCCAAGGCGCTGGGCGAAGCATTTCACATCACCTCCGATGAATCCAACCCGTGGGATGCGATCTTTCGGGCCATGGCCGACGAACTGGGCGTGGAGGCGAATCTCGTGCACGTTCCCAGCGACACACTGGTGCGCTATGAGCCGAAGTGGGCCGGGGCGCTGCACGGCGACAAGACCTGGAGTTTCGTCTTCGACAACAGCAAAGTGAAGGCGGCGGTCGGCGGCTGGTCGTGCCGACACAACATGCGCGACGCAATCGCCATGGCCGCCCCGCACGTGCGCCGGACCTTGGAGCGGTTCACGCCCGATGCCCAGGCCGATGCACTGATGGATCGTATCGTCCGGGATCAGCAGGCCCTGGGCGCCGCATCGCGGCAATAGCGTGCACGATGTTCTCCAGGCAGTACAGCGTGAGCGGCCTCGCGCCCGCTCCGCAGCCACCGGCCGGCCTGTTTTCGCCGCGGCCCTGTGCCGCTGCGCCCTGTTCTCGTCCCCCCGAGAGCCATGTGCCGGCAATGGCCGGAAAGTCCTCCGCAGCCGGCTGGTCGCCGACCCTCACGCCGCGTTCGCCGGCGCCCAGGCCGTGAGCCGGTTCCGCCCGGCCAGCCGCAGGATCAAGTCGGCCACGCGATAGGACGCCAGCCCGTCGCACGCGCCGGCGTACCCGTGGGCGACCGCGCTGGCCGCAACCGACAAAGCCTGGCGGGTGGGCGCATCGTCCGTCGCCCGCTCGATGGCCTGTCGCAGCGACTGGGCGGAACTGGCCGCAAGAGCCGCCTTGCGCGCCAGCAGACCAAACTGGTCGGGATTGCCGGGCAGATCCAGCATGATGACCGGCCTGCCCAGAATCATCGCCTCGATGGCGACGGTGGAGCTGTACACGATCACCGCGTCGGCCGCGCGCAGGGCATCGGCCACCTCGATATCCTCCAGCAGCGTCACCGGCAGATCGCCCCAGCGGCGTGCGGCGAGGGCACGGCGATAGTCGGCGGCCCGGTCGCGGGGGTGGAGCTTGATGGCCAGGTGCAGGTCGCCGGGGGCCTGGAACGGCCCAAGGACCAGCTTCAGCAGGTCGTGCCACTGCCGGATGGTCCACCGCTCATATAAGACCCACGGCTGGGAGGCAAAAACCACCACGCGTCGGCCGGCCGGCAGCCCCAGACGCCGGCGGGCATCCTCGCCTGTGGTTGAGCGGGTCAACATGGCATCGAAGCGCGGCTGGCCCGTGATGGTGATGCGCTGGGCGTCCAGGCCGTGGGCGACGAGCAGGTCGCGCGCCCACGGGCCCATGACGGCCACGTGCGTGCAGCCGTTGAGCCCGGGCGGGCGGCGCCAGGGCAGGCGCGGGCGGGCGAGTCCCACCGCCGACAGCGGGCGGCGAAGCGCGTACTGCATCTGCTGCAGCGCCAGACTGCGCCGCACGCGATCGGGCGTGTAGAGCCTCGGCTGCAACAGCCCATCCTGCACCAGCAGCGTCGGGACGCCCCGACCTCGGCAGGCGCACACGAAGGCGTACTCGACGATGCCCGTGTCATTGCCCAGCACCACCAGGTGCGGCTGATGCCGTGCGAGAATCGCCCGTGCCACGGCCCGCGCATCGTCGAACATCGCGCAGCGCTGGGGCATGGATGCCGACCAGTAGGGCGGTCCCGGTTTGTGCCGGGGCGCCGGGACATGGCGCAAGGCGAATCGCCCGGCGGCGTCGCTCGCCCGCTGCGCATAGTAGGCGTCCAGCGACACGACCACGCACTCGCCGGCACGCACCTGCTCAAGCGCCCAGATCACCGGCGCGAACATGCGCACCTGCGTGTCGTTGCTGGCAATGAACAGCAGCATTCGGAGCCCCTCGTTGTGGTGCAGGGCTCAGCCGGCACCGCAGCGCTCTGCTTGATCCCGTGCAGGCTGAAGCCTGCACCGCAGCGTCTTGGTTGAGCTGTGCAGGCTAAAGCCTGCACTACAATGTCTCGGTTGACCCGCGCAGGCTGAAGCCTGCACCAGCAGTCCGGCCGGCCGCAGCGCGCAGACCAGCCCGTTCGCTGCGAACGGCGCTCAAGCGACCTTGCGGACGGCCGCCAGATCGGGTCGCACGCGGCGGAGCTTGTTCCTGATGGCCAGTTCCCCGGCATACACGCGCTTGATGCCGTCACCCAGGGCCGACTCGATGGCCCGGATGTCGCGCACCAGGCGCATCAATCCCATCGGCTCAACCGACGCCGCCTGATCACTTCCCCACATGGCCCGGTCCAGCGTGATGTGCCGCTCGACCAGGCACGCGCCCAGCACCACGGCCGCGCAGGTGGTCTGCAGGCCGACCTCGTGGCCGGAATAGCCCACCGGGCAGTCGAACTCCCGCGCCAGCGTCTGCACCATCCGCAGGTTCAGCTCAGCAAGCGGACAGGGGTACGTGCTGGTGGTGTGGCAGAGGACCAGCCGCGAGTGATCCAGCAGCGACACGGCCCGGCGGATCTCCTGCATCGTGGACATGCCGGTCGAGAGCACGACCGGCCGTCCGGTCGCGTTGATGCGCCGGATCAGGCCGTCGTCGGTCAGCGTCGCCGAGGCGATCTTGTGGCAGACCGGTTCGAACTGCTCGATGAAGTCCACCGACGGCTCATCCCAGCACGAGGCAAACCAGTCGATCCCGCGCTGGCGGCAGTATGCGTCGATCTGGCGGTATTCCTCCAGGCCGAACTCCACGCGCTTGCGGTAATCGAAGTAGCTGACCAGGCCCCACGGCGTCTCGCGCATCACTGAGCGCTGATCGGGCGGGACGCACAGCTCGGGCGTGCGCTTCTGGAACTTCACCGCGTCGCAACCGGCGAAGACCGCCGCGTCGATGAGCTTCTTTGCGATGCCCAGGTCGCCGTTGTGGTTGATGCCGATCTCGGCGACGACGTACACGCTGTTGCCCGGGCCGACCTCACGCCGCCCGATTCTCACGCTTCGCATCGTCTTGCTCCTGGATGTGCCGGCAGATCATGTCGGCCAGCTCGCGGACCGCGCCCTGGCCGCCGGCATGGGAGAGAATCATGTGCGCCGCCATTCGTGCCGACTCATGGGCATCGGCCACCGCCGCGCCGCATCCCACGGCCGACAGGCACGCCACATCGTTGATGTCATTGCCCAGATACACCACCGACGACAACTCGATGCCGCGCCCCTGACACCACCGCGTCAGGGCCGGCAGCTTGTCGGCCACGCCCTGCATGCACTCGATTCCGAGCTTGCCGCACCGCGCGGACACGACGGCGCTGGTCTCGCCGCTGAGCACCAGCATGGGCACTCCCAGCCGCCGCAGCATCGACACGCCCATGCCGTCGGCGCGGCTGCAGGCGACGGTCTCGCGGCCGCCATCATCCACGTACACGCGGTTGTCGGTGAAAACCCCGTCGAAATCGAACACGACCGCGCCGATGCGGGCGGGGAGGACGCCTCGCCGGCCTTCCTGTTGCCGACGACGCAGGATCGCCTCGGCGATGTGCAGCCCGTGGATGTCGTCGATCTCCAGGCAGCGGTCGGCCGGGATGACGTGCACAACCGTCTTGCCGAAAAAGCGATGCCTGGCCTGGCGAAACCCCTCCACGCGCATCACGTAAACCGATCCGGTCTCCACCAGCTGCTCCTGGCGGTCCTGCCGGCGCGGGCGGAATCGCTTGTCGTGGTTGATGCCTTCGGCGTTGCCCGAGGCATCGCGCTTCCATAGAAAATGATGAAAGGGCGCCGCGGCCAGGGCGCTGTCGGCCGATTGCTCCAGCAACGCCGCCACCGTGCCGTCGATGTCGCCCGGCTCGGTCAGCGGCGACGTGCACTGAAGAAACGTCAGCAATTGCGGCCGGTATGCCTGGGCCGCCAGGTGTTCCAGTGCATGCAGCAGCGCCGACTCGGAGCTCGCCGTGTCGCCGGAGATCTCGGCCGGGCGTTGGATGACCTGGGCGCCAAACCGCTGAGCCACGGCCGCGATCTCGCTGTCGTCGGTCGAGACCACCACGCGGCTGACCGTGCGGGCGTTTCGTGCCGCCAGGATCGTGTGCGCAATCAGCGGCAGCCCCCCGACCAGCCGCACGTTCTTGCGGGGCAGCCCCCTGGAACCCCCGCGTGCGGGGATGATGGCCAGGTTCTCGCTCATGCGGCCTCCCGCGCCGGCAGCAACATGCCCCCGCGCTTCTCCGGCGGCGTGGTCGTCAAACGGGTCTGCAGCGTGCCGGCCAGGAACTGGGCCTCGGCATCGAGCAGGTAGCGCTCGACCCGCCCGGCGTGCCACGGATCGGCCGACCTGGCAGGACAGTCGTCCTTGACGAACAGGCCGTGGATGAACTCATCGCCCTTCACCGGCGAAAGGCCGGCCCGCGACAGCAAGACCGCCAGCGTGGCCAATGAAAAGTGGTACAGGTGCGCGTTCTGAAGATAGAAGCCAAAGTCGCCATACCACCAGTAGGACTGGAACACGCCGGGAAGCTCCACGTACATCATCCCGCCCGGCCGCAGCAGCGACGCCCAGCCTCTCAACTCAGAGATCGGGTCGGGGCAGTGCTCCAGCACGTGGCTGGCGATCACCAGGTCGGCGCCGGCCAGGTGGGACAGCGTCCTCCAGTCGCCTTGATGCAGCTCCAGCCCCTCCCGGCGGCCGCGATCCAGGTAATCGGCTCCCAGGTCGCAGCCGGCCGCCTGCCACCCGTCCTGGCGCAAGGGCGCCAGCATGCCGCCCGCGCCGCAGCCGATATCGAGCACCACCGGTCGTCGATCGCGCGGGCGCCGAAAGGCCGGGTGGATGTAGTTCAGCAATCGCTTGCCCTGTTTCTGCTGCGACAGGTAGAACGCGTCGTCGGCGTTCTGCCGGCCGGTGTAGATGCCGCGGTAGTGATGGGCGTAGAAATGGTTCAGCGAGGCGCGCGTCATCCGCGGGCTGGTCCACAGCATGCCGCACCGACGGCACAGGTGCGTGTGCACCGGCAGACCGTAGCGGTCCTGCGTGGCGAGGAGCTTGCCGGCGCCCCGGGGCGAGCCGCACACGCAGTTGGCCGGCTCGAAACGGATCGATCCATCGTCGCAGGCCGCGCGAAAACGCTCGATCGCCCGCCGTTGGTCTTCGGTCAGCCGAATCAGCGGCCGGCCGGCGTACGCCAGTCGCGGCAGCAGAGGTTGTTCGTCCGCCTGCTTCATGCCACCTTACGCCTGATCGCCGCGCCGAGATACGCCGGCTGCCACAACCTGAGCACGGGCATCGAGAACTGGGCTTCCAGGTCCCGCACGCGCTGTTCGATCCGGGCGGGGTTGACCGTGGAAACGACGATTCCCTCGGCCGGCCCCCGCTGCAACTGCGGGTCGGGCAGCACCGGAATCCCGCGGTACACGATGCTTCGGTAGGCCGGGTGGTTGTCGGCGATGCAGGTGATCTGCAAGCCGGCCTCCAAGCAGCCGCGGTAGGTCGCGTAGAGGTTCTTGCTGAAGTCCGCGATGGCCACGTTACGGATGCGGTGTTGTCGGGCCCAGTCGCCTATCAGCCGAGCCTGCCCCTGAAGTTGCAGGATGTGCTCGACCGCCTCCGGCCGAACGGGCCGCGCAGGCCGGCCGGCCCGGCCCAGGCGTCGCAGCGCGGCTTCGGCGATGCCGCGCCATGCCGACCACCCGTGCCCGGCGTGCCGGGCCAGGGCCATGTATCGCTGCGTCCAGTCCCGCCGGTAGATCGTGGCCAGCGGCTCCGGCAGATAGCGATGTGCCACGACCAGGTTGTTGCGCATGTCCAGGCGATGCACCAGCGCGCTGGCGCGGTTGCCGGGCGCTTTCTCATGGCGAAATACGACGTCCTCCAGGCGCATCACGCGGTAGCCGGCATCCCAGATGCGGAAGCTCAGGTCGTACTCCTCGGCCTGGCGGAAGAAATCTTGCGGGAACCCGCCAAGTCGCCGGACCAGGTCGGTCCGCAGCACCGTCGCGCAGCCGATCAGCACGGACGGCAGGGCGGGCGCTTCCTCGCCGCCGCCGGGCAGGACCACACGGCCGACCAGCGCCCCCAGCCGGGCGTCTCCGTCCATCCGCTCCACCGCGCGAGGCACGGCGTCGGCCACGGGGTAGCTGTCATCGTCCAGCAGCACGCAGTACTCGCCCTGGGCGCGGTAGATCGCCCGATTGCGCGCCGGCAGCCCCTCGTTGCGACGATTGCGGATCAGCCGCACCCGCGGAAAGCGCTCGGCAACGGCGCGCGCAGTGCCGTCGGTGGATGCGTTGTCCACCACCAGCGTCTCCCAGTCGTTGCGCGGCAGGGGGGTATTGTGCTCCAGGATGTCCAGCATCCGCAGCAGCGACTCGCGGCGGTTGCGCGTAACCACGATGTGGCTGATCCTCATGGCGTTGTTCCTTCGCTGGAGATCAGGTTCCCGATGCGGCGCACCACGCGGCCCACGCCGGCCGCATAGGTCAGGCGCTGCTCCACGGCGTGGCGCTGGCGGGCCGCCACGCGCCCGCGGGCGTCGTCATCGTTCGCGTAGCGTTCCACCAGCACGCGCAGCGACTGGGCATCCGTGAAGGTGACGGCCTGCAGGTCCGGCAGCGACGGCTGGCCGCTGACCAGCAGGTGCGCTTCCTGCCAGCACCGCACGGTGGCGACGGGATCGGCCAGCCCGCCGATGGCGCCGCCGCGGCGCAGGAGGTCCTCCAGTGCCGGGCGGCGTTCGGGGGCGATGGCGGCACGTGCCTGTTCCACCGTCCGCACCGACTCGTCCAGATGCTGCTCGAGAAACGCGGCAAACTCCTGCGAAACCGTGTTGAAAGGATGGTGGCGGATGAGGAAGAATCCGCCCGCGGCCAGCCCGTCCAGCAGCCGCTGGTGAGTGAAGCAGCAGTAGGGCTCCAGTTGCAGGTTGATTCGCGTAACCCGCGTGAGGTTCTCCAGGTCCGGGCCGTAACGCACGGGGCCGCGGGCGTGGCGGCCGAGGGTCGGGTGCTTCTCCCATCCATTGCCGTAGATGCCCAGGTGCAGCCCCAGGGCCTCGGCGGCCTGGGCGGCCCAGTGCAGGGCCTGCTGCCGATAGAGATTGCTGTTGAGCGGATGGGCCAGCTGCCGCAGCACCGCATCGCGCTCCTGCTTGCCGCGGATGCACAGTCGCAGTTCCTGCTGGACCTGGTCGAGGAAACGTTCCAGGTCCTGCCAGGTGGCGACGCACTCGCCCCGTTGGTACAGGTCCATCAGCCTCTGGCAGGCCGTGCGAACCAGCCGCTGATCCGAAGCACTGAGACAGCCGCTGATGATGCGATCGGCCGTGATGGCCGGGGGCTCGGATGCGTGCGAGACGTAGGCGATGTCGTCCCGCCCGTCGCTGCGCCAGGCGGCCGGCCGCTGCGGAACGCGGGTGAGCTTGGGCATGGCCAGGCACTGCCGCGGCGGGTAATCATACAGGCTCGTGTACGTGGGCACGACATTGGTCAGCACGAAGTCGCGCCGCCGCAAAAGCGCTCCGGTCGTGCGAAGCGTCAGGTGCGGCATGTGGTCCTGGATCCAGCACACGAACGGCAGGTTGGGCGGAAACACATCGCCGTGCTCGTGGCGAAGGTGGTTGATCTGAAAGACCAGGTCCGGCTTGAACTGGGCAAGCTGTTTCCGCAGCGTCAGGCGGGAAAGGACCTGGCAGTCGCTGGCTTCGATCGAAACACGCGCTTCCCAGCCGTTCTGAGCAAACCCCTCCGCGGCGTCGCGGGCGGAGTACTGCAGCACGCTCGAGTAACGCGTGGTGAGGATCAGCGCTCGCGGACGACGGGGCGGGTTCGTGCCCATCACCGCGGCCAGTTCGTCGGCCGAAAGCCCCGCATAGTAGGCGGCGTTTTCAGCCTGCAGCTTCCTCTCCATCGCGGCGATTTCGCTCAGCAGACCGCCCACCTGCGTGGCAACGGCCGCTCCCGACGGTCCCTGGCGGACGCTGGTGTGGGGAAACGGCCACGTGAAATCCTCAAACAGTTCATCTCGCAGGCCGCCCAGCCAGTCCGGGCCGATGTGCCAGCGAAACCGCGGGTGGACCACCGGGCCGTCCGCGGCCGTGTAGTCGTGGATCATCAGGCAGGCCATCACCAGCGCCGGCTCGGGTTCGCAAATGTAGATCACCTGCTGGCGGTTGAACGGCAGTTGGGGCGCCGCGGCGGCCAGCGCGTTGGCCAGGTAGCCGTCACCGATGCCGGCCAGCAGGATCGGCGAACCGTGCTTGCGGGCTTCGCTCAGATGCTCGAGGATCCGACTGACGGCCGTCCGCGGGTCCTCCTCGGGTGACAGGCAGACCGTGCGCCCGTCGTCCATTCTCCAGAAGACCGTCGGACGTTGCGTGCGCGACAGGCCGATTCGGTAGCGGTCGGATGGCTCCGCGCCGCAGAGCGTGGCATAGGCCTCGGGACGGTGTTGCTGCAGGGCCGCCAGATTCCTGGCGACCAGCCGCTGCATCCGGATGGTTTCGTCGGCATCGGGACACCCCGCCAGCGCCTCGGCGGCCCGGGCCCAGCGTTCCCGCCGCATGTGCAGCGTCCCGGCCGCCGCCAGGGCGTGGGGGGGCAGTGGCCCGGAGATCCGATTCAGCAAGGCATCGGCCCGGTCCAGATCTCCAGATGCGACGGCCTGAACCAGTTCGTTGGTCAAAGCGTCGGAGCCCGGGCGCACGTCAAGCCTCGGCGGCTGTTGCTGGCATAGCACCACTGACGTCTTATCGGACGAACCAGCCGCGCAAGGTGAGCGGCGGGCGGTGGCAAAGCGCCCACTCAGGCCCGGGAGAGATATCCGCCGGTCTCGGTGCTGACTCGGATGGTTTCGCCGATCTCGATGAACGGCGGCACCCGCGTCTTGAGGCCCGTCTCGCAGGTAGCTTCCTTGAGCTGGTTGGTTGCCGTGGCGCCCTTGATGCCCGGCGGCGTGTCGGTCACCTTCAGGTCCACCGTCTTGGGCAGTTCGTAACTGATGCAGACGCCGTCATGAAACAGAGCCGTAAGTTGCGTGTTGGGCTTGAGATAGAGGATGTCCGACCCGAACAGGCTCTTGGGCAGATGGTGCTGGTCGAAGGTCTCCAGATCCATGATGACCAGGCTTTCGCTGTCGGCGTAGAGGAACTCCACCGGCCGTCGGTCCAGATCGGTGGTTTCGATGTCGTCGGTGGCGCCCACTCGCTTGTCGATGATGTTGCCCTGCGGCACCTGGCGAAGCTTGAACTGCACCTTGGCGCGGAGGTTGCCGGGGGTGTTGTGCGAGGCCTCGTGAACCACGTACAACTTGCCGTCCATGATGACTGCCTGACCCTTGCGGATGTCGCTTGCTCGCATAGTAGAACCCCAAGTATAACACGCCTGCGGACGAATGAACAGCGGCAACTGATCGAGGATCAGCAACACGGCGGGCAAACGCCGCCTCGGGGATGACGATGCGCATCGTGGTTACCGGCAGTTCGGGCAAGCTCGGCATGCCTGTGCTACGCGACTTGATCCAGCATGGCCACCAGGTCGTGCCCATCGACGTGCGGGCCCATGACGACCCGGCCCTTCCGCCAACTCTTGTGATGGACCTGAAGACCGCGGGCCAGCTGGTGCGGGTCATGGAGGGGGCCGACGCCGTCTGCCATCTGGCCAACTACCCCTACTTCGGCCGCGTCGAGCCGACCGAGGGCTACGCCAACAACGTCTGCGCGACCTTCAACGTGTGCCACGCGGCCTGGCAGGCGGGCGTGAGGCGGATCGTCAACGCCTCGAGCATCCAGGCCTACGGCTGTTTTGGAAACTATCCTCATCCGCCGCTGTACCTGCCGCTGGATGAAGACCACCCGCTTCTTCCGCGTGATGCCTATCCGCTGAGCAAGGCGGAAAGCGAGTTCATCGTCGCCTCGTTCGTCCGCCGCGACCCGCGGATCAGCGCCTTCTCGCTGCGGTTCACCGCCATTGCCGCCACCGACCGGCACCGGCCCAAAACCGACAATCCCGCACGCCGTGTGGCGAACATGGCCGGCAGCCTGCTCACGTTCGTGCCGGTGAGCGAGGCGGCCAGGGCCGTGCGGCTGTGCTGCCTTGCCGAGCACAGCGGACATGCGGCGTTGAACATCGTCGCGCCGCAATCCGCCAGCCCCTGGACCCCGCAGATGCTGCAACAAACCTACAACTGTGTGCCGCCCTTCCGCCGCCCACTCGGGCCCACCGACCCCCTGATCGCCTGCGAGCGGGCGCGGGATATGATTGGGTTCGTGTCCCGGCTTTCGGCCGAGCAGGCCGCCCCACGCTGATGCCTGGGGCACGCTGGTGGTCGCCCGCTGAAGGAACCCGCACGATTATGCCCGGTCGCGCTCAACCCCTCCGCATCGGCAGCGTCAGCTACCTGAATGCCAAGCCGCTGATTGCCGGTCTGGAGGACGATCCCGGCGTGCGGCTTCTGCTGGATGTCCCGTCACGCCTGCTGGATGGCCTGCGGGATCATCGCCTGGATGTCGCCCTGCTGCCCGTGATCGACTATCAGCGACTGCCCGGACTGCAACTGATCCCGGCAGGCGGAATCTGCTGCGACGGCCCCACCTTCACCGTCCGAATCTTCAGCACCGTGCCCATCGAGGCGATCCGCACGTTGGCCTGCGATACCGACAGCCACAGCTCGGTGGCCTTGGCCAGCATCCTCCTCGCCGAGCGCCATGGCACCTCTCCCCGGCTGGTGGATCTCACCCCCGCATCGGCGCGGGAGGCCGACGCGATCCTGCTCATCGGCGACAAGGTCATCCAACACCGCCCCGCACACGGCACACTGGAGCTGGACCTGGGCCAGGAGTGGAAGCAGATGACCGGCCTGCCGTTCGTGTTTGCGGCATGGATGGCCCGCGGCGGGACCGTGCCGGATGATCTGCCGATGCAACTGGCCGAGGCACGCCGGCGGGGCGTGGCCGGCGTCGAAACCATCATCAGCCGGTTCGCGCCCCTTCACGGCTGGCCGGCTGAGCTGGCGCGCACGTACCTGACGCGCTACCTGCAATACGAGATCACCGACCGACACCTGGAGGCCATACGGCGGTTTCATGCACTTGCGGCGGAGCACGGTCTGCTGGAACACCCGCCGTGGGACCTGACGGTCGGCCGCCTCCAGGCTGCGACCCGCGAAGGCGGCTAGGGACCGTCTGCCTGTTTCTGGATCGCCTGGGCCAACTCACGCTCCATCTGCCTGTCCCTGCCCACGGCATACCAGTAGCGGGACGGAATCTCCGGGTCCAGGATGCCCTTGCCGGGGACGGCCAGCCGTTCCACGAGGACGCGCGGGCGCACAGCGAAACCCCCGTCGGTGCGCTCAAACGAGCAATAGACCGTTCGACGGATGGTGGCCAGGGAACTCTCGGCCACGCCGCCAGCGCTGCCGGTGTCGGCCCGCCAGAACTCGAACCACTGCCGGGAAATCAGCGGCTGGGTGGTAAGAAGGCCCTGGCGATAATCGCGGCGCTCCAGGGTGAACAGCCATCGCCGCAGGACCCGTTCGGAGGCATCCCACAGGCACTGGAACCGGCCGTGAGTCGCGGCGAAATCGGCCGGCTGTCCCAGCCAGTGGTCGGCTTGGGCGATGGCCGGGTCCACATCCGTGGCCAGACCGGCTTGCGGACGACCGTTTCGCCCTGTGCATCCGACGGCCGCCGAAAGGATCGCAGCACACGCCAGGGCCAACCTGAGCATGTCCGCATTGTAGCCGTCGGCGCGGAACTTCACAGGCGGCGCTTTGCATCCGGCGCTGGGGCGCATAAGGTAATGGCATGTTTCTCCCCGCGGCCAGGCTGGCGGCGAGGGGCTCTTTTGACAAGGAAAGAACGATGGGTCCGACCAACAACGCACTGGTGCGGCTGTTCCATGCTGATCAGCAGCTTGCGGCCGCGGAGGAACGGCTCAGAACGGAATCGAGCAGCCTGAGGCAGCACGAGCGGCGTATCGCCGACCTGGAGGAGCGGCAGCGGCTGGTCCACGCCAAACTGATGGAACAGCAATCCCGGGACAAACAGTTGGAACTGGAGATCCGTGCCCGCGAGGAGAAGATCGCCCGCTTCCGCACCCAGCAGCAGGAAGCCAGAACGCACAAGGAGTACCAGGCATTCGTCGCCGAGATCAACGCGGAAAAGGCCCAGAAGGCGAAACTGGAGGACGAAAAGCTGGAGGCGATGGAGCAGATCGAGAAGATCCAGGCCGAGAACGAATCCCTCCTGAAGCAGATGGCGGCCGAACGCGAGAAGCACGCGCAGCTATCCGAGCGGATGTCCAGCCGGCTGGCGGAACTTCAGGCGGAAATCGACCGCTTGCGCCCGGTAAGTCGGGAGGCCCGCGCGGGCGTTCCGGCCAAGGCGCTGGAGGTTTACGACCGCGTCTCGGAACGTTACGACGGCGAGGCCATGAGCCGTATCGTCAAGCCCAACCCCCGGTACGAGCAGTATGCCTGCGGGGCCTGCAACATGTCGCTGGTGCCCGACGTGTACAACAAGCTGCACAGCCGCGACGAGATCATCGTGTGCCCCTCGTGCCGGCGATTGCTGTATATACCCGACGACCTGCCGCCCGAGGCGGCCATCCGCAAGGTCAAGGAACGTAAGGCCCCGCGGAAGAAGGCTCCCCCGGCGGCGGTGAACCGACAGACATCGGCCGTTGATGTGCTGCGAAGCATGACGCCGGAGGAGGCCGAGCCGCCCACCCCGGAGACCAGCGGCGCCAATCCGCAAGCGGCCGCTGCGCCGGCGGATGCCCCCGCCGGTGAGGATGGGGCCTCGGCTTCCGCGAAGTCCGCGGCGCCTTCGGCAGAGCCCACCCACACATAGCCGCATGGCCGGGGCTGCATGGACCAGGTCCTGAGAATCGAGTTTGACGGCGGCAGCCGAGGCAATCCCGGGCCCGCGGGGATCGGCGTGGTTGTCCGCGCTGCCGACGGCACCACGCTGCTGACGCTGGGCCGATACATCGGCGCGGCGACCAACAACGTCGCGGAGTATCAGGCGGTCATCACCGGCCTGGAAAAGGCCCTGGAACTCGGCGCCCAAAGCGTGCAGGTTTGCGGCGACAGCGAGTTGATCATCCGGCAACTCCGGGGGGAGTACCGCGTCAGGAACCCCGGCCTACAACCTCTGCACAGACGGGCCAAGGCTCTGCTGGCCCGTTTCAAGCACGTTTCGCTGATGCACAACCAGCGGAAGGACAACTCGCTTGCCGACCGATTGGCCAACCTGGCCATGGACCGTCGCGCTGATGTTCTGGAGGTCCAGGAGCCTTCGGCTGACGACTTGGCTTCTGCAACCGCCGTTGCCGGCCGGACGCTCACCTGCCCCCGCTGCGGTTGCCAGATCCAGGTCCTGCGTCCTCCTTCGATTCGTCGCGACCGGGCGGAGGGTTTTGTCTGTCCGTGCGGGGCGCAGATGGCCTAGGAAGCGAAGTTCGTGCCATCGCCAGGGCCATTTCCAGGGCCTGCTGCTTCGTGGCGATCCGGTCTTCCAGCTGCGCATCATACAGTTCATTGAGGATTTGCCTGAACGCCGGACCGGGCACCAGGCCCGCCGCCACCAGGTCGTCGCCGCTCACCAGCGGCTGGGGCGCCAGGGGAGTGCATCTCAAAGATGCAAACTGCTCCTTGAGCCAGCGAACGCGGTCCGACCGGATGCCGACGGCCGCCAGCGCGTCCAGCAGCGTACAGGCATCCGCGGCCGTGGCCCTCGCCAGGAACCGTTTCATGGATGCCACCCGCGGCGGCGGATCCGCCAGCAGCGACCCAACGCTCGTGAGGATGCTCGCCATCGCATCGGATTCGTCGTTGCTGAGCCGCAGGGCCTGCCGCATCGCGCGGGCCATGCCCCAGACCGCCGGGACCGCCAGCCACGCACGAATATCCTCATGCAAATCGCCCTGCCAGCGCCAATCCACGACCCCTGCCGAGAGAGCCAGCGGGAAAGACACCGGTTGCCGGGGCGACAGCCGCACCAGCACGCTGCGGGACTCATCCAGAACGGCAGGGCGATCACCCGGCATGAACCGGAAGATCACCGGCGCCAGGCCGTAGCCCCACAACATCGGCCACGCGGCGGCGCGGCTTGGCGGCGTGAGCATGAGGCGCAGTTCGTCGGCGATCCGTTCGGGGCTGATGCGGGTCAGCGAGCGTGCGCAGGCGCGCATGGCGGCGGCGGTGGCTGGTTCGATGGCCAGGCCGAAGCGGGCTGCGAATCGCACCGCTCGCAGAAGCCGCAGGTGGTCCTCGGCAAAACGCGCCGCCGGGTCGCCGATGGCCCGCAAACGTCGGGCGGCAAGGTCCTCCTGACCGCCCACATAGTCGATCACGCGGTTTTCCACCGGGTCCAGAAACAGGCCGTTGATGGTGAAGTCGCGCCGCTGGGCATCTTCCCGCGCGGTGGCAAAGTGCACCTGTGCGGGGCGGCGGCCATCCTCGTATTTGCCCTCGGTGCGAAAGGTGGCCACCTCGACGACGCTGCGGCCCTGACGGACCAGGATCACGCCGAAAGCGGCGCCGACCGCCTGGGTGTTGGGGAAAAGCTCACGCACCCGTTGGGGAAGGGCGTCGGTGGCCACGTCATAGTCGTTGGGCTTCAGCCCCAGCAGTTCATCGCGCACGCATCCGCCGGCGAAGTAGGCTTCGTGGCCGGCCTGGCGGAGTCGGCGGAGCACGGCCAGGGCATCCTCGCGCCGGCAAGGGGGCTTGACGCGGACCGTGTCGGGCATCGGCCAAGAGAATAGCAGCGGGAGGACGGGGCGGCGAGCACGGACGGCTTCACAGCCGTGCGACTCAGGCTAAACTCACAAGGATACAAGCTGAAAGGACCCGCCATGAGGAGATGCCGCGTCGCGTTCTGGATGTCCATCGCGGTGTCGTGCCTGGCAGCCGCGCCGCCGGGCCTGGCGGCCACGCCGCAGGAAGTCGAGGCCGCGATCGGCAAGGCCAAACAATACCTCTACAGCCAGCAGAAGGATGGGAACTGGGAGAAGGTCGCCACCCGCAAGCTGGATGCAAAGGACTGGCAAACCGAAGGCGCGCAGTGGGGCGGGCTGACGGCGATCGCCACCTATGCGCTGCTGGCATCGGGCGAGAGCCCGCAGGATCCGCGCATCAAGCAGGCCGTGGAGTTCCTCAAGCAGGCCGACGTCGTGGGCACCTATGCGCTGGGGATGCGCGCCAACGTCTGGCCGCTGATGCGGGGGGACCCGCAAGCCAAGGCCGCCAGCCAGCGCGATGCGCAACTGCTGATCGACCGCATGAAGGTAAGCGGCGATGCGCGGGGCATGTTCAACTATATCCAGGATGGGGGCGGGGAACGCTATGACCATTCGTGCAGCAACTACGGCGTGCTGGGGCTTTGGGCGTGCGCAGAGATGAACCCGGAGATGCGGACGGATTTCTGGCAGGTGATCGAAGAGGCGTGGTGCGCGCACCAGTACGACGACGGCGGCTGGAGCTACATCTTCAAGCAGGGCGACAGCAAGGACGGGAAGGCGACGCCGTCGATGACCTCGGCGGGCGTGGCGACCCTGTTCATCACATTGGACATGCTCCGCGCCACCCAGGGCCTGGAATGCAGCGGGAACATCTTCAATCCGCGCATTGAAAAGGGCATCGAGTGGCTGGTGAAGAACTGGAACCAGATCGGCGGCAACCGCGAGCTCTACACCTGGTACAACATCGAACGGATCGGCGTCGCCAGCGGGTACAAGTACCTGGGGACGATCAACTGGTACCAGGAGGGCGCCGCGAAGCTGGTCAAGCGGCAGGGAGCCAACGGCGCCTGGGGCGACGTGCCCGACACGTGCTTTGCCCTGCTGTTCCTGTCGCGCGGGCGGGCCCCCGTGATCCTCAACAAGCTCCAGTACGACATCGACGCCAATCAGGACAGGCTCAAGCCGGGGCACTGGAACCAGCGGCCGCGGGATGCGGCCAGTTTCACCAAGTGGATGAGCCGGCAGACCGAGCGGCCGCTGAACTGGCAGATTGTGAACCTCAAGGCGCCGGTGGAGGAACTGGCCGACGCGCCGATCCTGTACATCGCGGGCAACCAGGACCTGAACTTCACGGCCGAGGAACAGGACAAGCTGCGGCTATTCGTCGAGCAGGGTGGGATGATCCTGGGCAACGCGGATTGCGCCTCGCGGTCGTTTGTCACGTCGTTCAGGAAGCTGGGGGCCAGGCTGTTTCCCGGCTACGAGTTTCGCGAGTTGCCCGCGGAGCACGTGATCTACACCGAGCAGCCCTATCCGCGAAAGAACTGGAAGACGCCGCCCAGCATCCTGTCGCTGGGTAACGGCGCCCGCGAGCTGATGATCCTCATCCCCCAGGCCGACGCGGGCCGGGCCTGGACCATGCAGACCCATCGCACGCAGCAGGACCTGTTCCAGGCGACGGCCAACATCGTGCACTACGCGGTGGAGAGACACAACCTGCGCTACAAGGGCGAAACGCACGTGGTTGCCAGAGCGGCCACCAGCGCACCGGCACGCGCGATCAAGTTGGCAAGGCTCAAGTATGGAGGGGCCTGGGACCCGGAGCCGGGCGGCTGGCGACGGCTGGCCAACATCATGCACAACTCGGGACTGGCGAACCTGGCGGTGGAGACGGTGGAACTTGGGGCCGGCAGACTGGACAACACGTTTGCGGCGGCGCACCTGACCGGGGCGTTTCAGTTCAGGCTCACGGATGTCCAGCGAGGCGAGCTGCGCAAGTACATGGAGGGCGGCGGGACGCTGGTGATCGACGCCGCGGGCGGATCATCGGCGTTTGGGGCGTCGGCCGAGGTGGAACTGGCGGCGATCCTGCCCAACGGCAGACTGGCCAACCTCCCGCCGGAGCACGCGGTGTATGCCTGGCCCAACGCCATCAAGGAGGTGGAGTATCGCCGCTATGCGCGACGGGTGGTCGGCAGCAACAAGGCGCCGCGGCTTCGCGGTATCGACATTGGCGACCGCACGGCGGTGGTCCTGTCGCGGGAAGACCTGAGCGTCGGGCTGGTGGGCCAGAGCGTGGACGGGATCATTGGTTACGAGCCCAGGTCGGCGGCCGAGCTGATGACCAACGTGATCCTCTACGCGGCCGGCGGTGTGGCGAAGGCCCAGACGACCCAGCCCGTGCAAGGCGGCGGCGACAAGGTCAAATGATCGCTTCGGCGTCGTCCAGCAGCAACTCGCCGATACGCTGGTGGGGGCTGCTTGATGGCTCGGACGCGAACCAGGGCGAATCCATCCAGGCCCACGCATCGAAGGCGGTCGGGGCGGCCTCGTCCGCAACCGGCGGGCTTTCGTCCTGCTCGTCGGCAGGAGCCAGGTGCACGGGGGCCTCGGTGGACGCGGCAGGTGGGGCGGGGAGGAGGTCGCTGGGCAGGCTCTGGTTGTAGTTCTGCGCCAGCTTCAACAGGTCGGCGAAGTTCACGATGCGGTCGTAGTTGAAATCGCCGCCCGCCCAGGTGGTGCCGGCCAAGCCGTAGTTCTGTGACAGCGGCAGCAGGTCGGCGAAGTTGACACGTCCATCCTGGTTGACATCGCCCAGCAGGGCCCGCTGCACGACCACCGCCCCGTCGAGCTGCCGGTAGCCCAGGCCGTACGGGCCTCCGGCCGGCATCGCGCTGCTGACCAGGCCTTGGCCGCCCCACGTGCCGCCGGCCAGCCCCCCGCGGAGGTAATCGACCACGGTCAGAAGCGGGCTGGGCAAGGCACCGTGCTCGATGCGCAGCGTGCCCGTGCCGATATCCAGCCGCCCGCCGTAGAGGGCGGTGTTGATGCTTACGGCGCCGGTCCGAAGCTCGAAGTTGCCGAGCATCGCCGCCGATCCGCCGTTGAGGGCGATCGAAGCGAGCCGCTGGGCTGCATGGAACTGCACCAGGGCCCCGGCAGCGGTCGTTAGCGATATGCCACCCAGGTCCTGATCCACGACGAACACGCCGGCGGCCAGATGCAGTGCTTCCGCGGTCCAGTCGATGCGGGCCTGGCCGCGGTCGATGCGGCCGGCGCCGAGCGTCATCGCGTCGGCCGCGCCCGCGCCGACGATGCTCAGGCCGTCCACGCCGTCGCCGCCATCGAAACGCACGCCGTAGCGTGGCAGCTCATCTCCGCCCAGCAGATCCACGATCAGACGGTCATCGCCCGCGCCGCCCGTCACCGTGATGGACCCGATGGCATCGGCCGGGCGCACCAGCAGGGGCAGGCCGGTCGCCTGCGCGACCGGATAGACGCGCAGGTCATATCCGTCGAACAACAGCGTCCATACGTCATCCTGGTCGCTGCCCGTGAGGACCAGGTGCGGGTCGGCCAGCGCGGCAATGTGGGAGGCGGTCAGGGCGGTGCCGTACAGCCGCACATCGTCGATGCGGCCGGAGAACTGTCCATCGCCGAAGGCCAGCGTGCCGGCCCCGTCGGCGGCCTGGGCCGCGCCTGTGGCGGACAGCACGCCGTTGACATAGAGCCGTCGCGCGCCGTGGGCGCCATCCTGCACGATCGCCACGTGCGTCCAGCCGACTTGGGCGGCGGTCCCGGCCACATCCACGCCGCCCGCGAACACCCATCGGCCGGCGCCGTCGATGGCGATGGCGTAGTCGGACCGGCCGACGATGGTGGTTTGCGCGGTGGGAAGCGCCGGGAGATATACCCAAGCCGACAGCGTAAAACCGTCGTCCTGGGCGAAGCGGAAATCGGCGGAATCGGCGATCATGACCCGGCCGCCGCCGCTTAGTGCTACCGCGTTGCCCAGCGTCCCGCCAGTCCATGCGCCGTCGCCCGCGAGCAGCCCGTCGTGGCCGCGACCGGAGGAGTCGGCCGCCACGAGCCCGGCGATCTCATCGAGGCGCCAGTGGCCCAGGATGCTGCTGGTGGGGGATGTGGGCGTGGTTGCCATTGCGACAGCGGACCAGGCCGAAGCCCCTGCGCGGTTGGCGGACAAGATGCGGTAGTGATAGGTCTGGCCGGCCGTCGCAGTTACGTCGCTGTAGGCCGTCACGCCGGCCGAAACCGTCGCCAGCGGGGCGAAGCTCTGGCCGTCGGCGGAGCGCTCGATGCGGAACTCCGACTCGTTGTTCGAGTTGTCGCGCCACGCCAGTTCCACGCGGGTGGGCGATGCGGCGATGGCCACCAACTCATCCGGCGCCGCCGGCACGGTGCGATCGGGGGCGGCCAGGAAGTCTCGCGTGACGGCCCACCACTGCGCCTGTTCATCCCAGATCGAGCCGTAATCCCAGATGATCGCGTCATCGCCCAGGTCGCGGACGGTGTCGAGCATCGTGCGCCAGTAATCGCCGGTAACGGTCTGCCACGCGCCGCCGGCGCTGTAGCGCATCCACAGAAACGGGCGCACCGGCTTGTTGTACTTCGCGGCCTCGCCAAGGGCGCTGCGGGCCCAGGTCAACCATCCCGCGGGATCGGCATAGTTCGTGTAGAGACTGGGGCTGATGACATCAACGGCCTGCGCCAAGGGCGCCAGGCGGCTGTTGGCGGCCTCCCATTTCGGATCGCCAAAGTTGACGCTGTAGAGTGGCACCAGGTCGTAGTAGCCGACCTGGAGCTCGGGCCGCTCATCGTGCATCCAGTTGACGATGCGGACCAGTTTCTCCACGGCCGCGGCCACCGCGCCCTCGCTGGCCCAGCGGATGTCCACGGGCCAGTGTTCTATGTCCAGGTACACCGGCTGGCCCGTGTCGGCCATCTGAACCGCGTAGGCTCGCACGGCCGACTCGTTGGGCGTGTAGGTCTCGGGATAGGCATACACCCCATGCCACATGGCAAAGCCGCTTCCCGTGATCCGCTCCGCGCCGTAGCCCCTGGTGTCGGGCTTGTCGCGCATCGACGTGCCGTCGAACACCCGGTAGTCCACGTTGGGCACAGCCGCCTCGGGTGGCGCGTCAGAAGCCGGGGGTGGCGAAGGCGACGGCGACTGGGGCGCTTGCGCAGCACCCGTGCCGGCGACAGGTGAGACCTTCCACAACTCCTGCCCGATCAAGCCATCGGAGGCCGAGAAGTACAGGTTCCCGCCCGCGGGCGTGGGCTCGGCCGGGTACATCCAGGTCAACATGAATGTCCCCGCGGCCGTCCCGTCGCTCTGCCATACCTGCCCGCCCCAGGGATTGGTGGTGCCCATGAACAGCAGCTTGCCGTTGATGTTGCGCATCATGGACGCGCCCGACCCGCCGGCTCCGGGGCGTATGTCCTTGACCAGAACCGTCCCGCCGGCCGTGCCGTCGCTCTTCCACAGCTCGCTGCCATGCACGCCGTCGTCCGCGCCGAAAAACACCGTGCCGTCGATGTCGATCAGGCTGTAGGGGCAGGACCCGACGGCGCCGGCAATGATGTCTTTCACCAGCACGGTTCCCGCCTCCGTGCCGTCGCTCTTCCACAACTCCTGGCCGTGCACGCCGTCGTCGGCCGAGAAGTACAGCAACCCGCCCGCCGCCGTCAGATTCCGAAGCTCGCTGCCTGCCGCACCGGGGCGAATGTCCTTCACCAAAACGGTTCCCGCGGCCGTGCCGTCGCTCTTCCACAGCTCATAGCCGTTCACGCCATCGGTGGCGCGGAAGAAAAGTGCCCGTCCCACGGCGGTCAGCTCAAAGGGCCCGGACGATCCGCCGCCCGGCACGATGTCCTTGACCATCACGGTGCCGGCCTCCGTGCCATCGCTGGTCCACAGCTCCCATCCATGCACGCCGTCGTCGGCCGCGAAGTACAGCTTCCCGCCCGCGCTGACCAGGTGTTGCGGGCCGATGCCATCCCCGCCGGCGACGATGTCCCGCACCAGCCCCGTGCCGCCGGCCGTGCCGTCGCTCTTCCACAGCTCCCAGCCGCGCGAGTCGCGTCCGCGGAAATACAACGTCCCGCCCACCGCGACCGGGTCGCTCATCGCCGCGGGCCCAGCGCCCACCTCGACCGTTCCCGCCGCGGTTCCGTCGCTGGTCCACAGGCGTCCCCCGGCCCAGAAAAACAGCCTGCCGTTGACGTCGGTCAGGTACGACGGATACGAGGATGCCGCGCCCGCCGCGATATCCTTCACCATCGCGGTCGTCGTGCCGTCGGTCTTCCACAACTCGCGGCCATGGATGCCGTCGTCGGCCGTAAAGAACAGTGTGCCATTGACCTCGGTCAGCGATGCCGGGCTGGAGCCGGCCGCGCCCCCGGTGAATTGCCTCACGGCGACGGTTCCGCCGGCCGTCCCGTCGCTTCGGTAGAGTCGGCTGCCCGAGCCGTCGTTGGCAACGAACAGCAGCATTCCGCCGGCCGCCGCAAGAGCATCGGGGCTGGAACTGCCCGCGCCCGGCGACAGGTCCTTCACCAGGACGGTTCCGCCGGCCGTGCCGTCGCTGCGCCACAGCTCTCGGCCGGCCGTGCCGTCATTGGCGGTGAAGAACAGCGTCGTGCCAACCGCTGTGAGCGATGAAATCGAGGAAGTGGCCGCGCCGGGGTTGATATCCTTGACCAGCCGCGTGCCGGCCTCGGTGCCGTCGCTGGTCCACAGCTCGATGCCGGTCGCGGCGGTCGAGGCCGTGAAGAACAGCGTCCCGCCGACATTGATCAGCTGCGAGACCTGCGCGCTGGCCGCTCCAAAGCCGATGTCCTTGACCATCTGCGTGCCGCCGGCCGTGCCGTCGCTCTTCCACAGCTCATAGCCGCTGGCGCCGTCGGTGGCCACGAAATACAGCGTGTTGCCGACGGCCGTCAGCGTGGCGGCCGACGAGCCGGCCGGTCCGGGGTTGATATCCTTCACCAGCACCGTGCCGCCCGCGGTGCCGTCGCTCTTCCACAGCTCATAGCCGTGAACGCCATCGGTTGCGACGAAGAACAGAGCGTTGCCCACGGCCGCCAGAGCCGAGGGAAAGGAGCTTCCGCCGGGGTTGATGTCGCGCACGCGGAACGTGCCGGCCTCGGTGCCGTCGCTGCGCCACAGTTCCCAGTCGCCCGCAGCGTCGGCGGCGCGGAAGTACAGGATGCCGTTGACGTTGACCAGCGCCTGCGGGGTGGAGCCGCCTGGGCCGGGAACGATGTCTCGCACACGGACGGTTCCCCAGACGGTTCCGTCGCTCTTCCACAACTCGGCTCCCGCCTCATCGCTGCCCGCGAAGAACAGCGTCCCGTTGACGTTGGTGAGCATGGAGATCGACGAAACGGTCGGCGAGAGCTGGATCGTACCTTCGGCGGTTCCGTCGCTGGTCCACAACCGCCCGCCCGATTCGAAGAACAGCCGGTCGCCCACGGCGGTCAGCCGCGACGGCGACAGGGCCGAAGGCGACACCTGGATCGTGCCCGACTCGGTGCCGTCCGTGCGCCAAAGCCGGCCGCTCACCGTGAAATAGACCTGGCCGCCCACCTCCACCAGCGAGGACGGAGCGGCGATGGTCCAAGTGGTGTTGATGTCCTGCACCAGCTCGGCAGCCAAAAGGCAACGCGGTTCCAGGGCCTCCATGGCCCACGAAGCCAGCACACAGCCTGCCAGTTTGGCCGAGGTCCGCCTGCTCGCTGCCGACCGCTTCCAGCCCATGGACCCTCCACCACGGCGGCGACCAAGCCACCGCAGACCACCCACGACCGCATGTGTACAACTCGCCCGCCCGCACCTTGATTATACCACGGCCCGCGGCATTGGGATGGGGCCTGCACTATCGGTCAATGACCTCAATGCGCCCGCGCGTGGCTGGGAAGGTGGTTGCTGGACGTGTGGAGGCCGGGGCAAGGTCGATGTCGATCACGCCCGTGAAGTATCGCCAGCCGCGGCCCAGGAAAAGCTGGTCTGATAACATCGCCTCGATCGACGGGCGAAGCATCCCTTCATAGCGCTGGCGCCCGTTGACGATGACGTTGACCGCCCGGGAGAAATCCACCATCTGGTCGTTGAGGTGGATGCGAAAGATGTCCACGTTCTGGGCGTCGATCTCGATGCGGTTGCGGCCGGCCAGCCGCCCGGTTAGGCCGAAGGCGTGCTGGCACAGCATGATGTGCCCCGATCCGTGGGCCAGGACGTTGCGCACCTCCTTGCCGGGGTTGGTCGGCTGGTAGATCTGCAGCCAGTCGATGCGGTTGAACATCGCATCGCGGCGGTTGGATCGGACCACGACCTCGCGCGGGTACAGATCGCGACGCCTCGCCAGCATCTTGTCATAGGCCCGCTGGACGACCTGGTCGGGGGGCACGTGGCCGATGCCCTGCGTCTCCTCGTAGTCCACGTCGTAGTTGAAGCCGCGAAGGATTTTCACCAGCTGCCGCGAGGATTCGGGATCCACGGCCGTGTCGGCGGCGTCGTGCCAGACCACCGGCAGCACGTTGCGCAGGTTGACCAGTCGCAGCCGCTGCCAGTCGGCCTTGGCGCCGCCCGCCAGCGGATTGATCGCCGCGAAATAGGTTGTGTAGTGCAAGCCCAGATTCCACACGGCGTGCGCGGACATGCCGTGGCCGACCAGATACACTCGGGCCGGGTCGATGTTCACCTGGCCGGTCACATGCAACATGGGCTGGATCGCCGCGTTCATGCCGGCGTAACTGGGCCCCCAGAACTCGCCCAGGTTCAGCAACGGCATGATGCAGACGGCGTCGGGATGGGCGGCCAGCTCCTCCCTCATCCACCGGCTGTAGATGGCGACGACCTGATCCGCGGTGGGCGGAGGCTCGGTAACGAAGGCATGGGCCGCCGGCAGCTTGATCACCAGCGGCCAGGCACGCGTGCGGTCGTAGCCTCGCGGCACGCCCAGAAAATACAGGACGGTGTGAACGCCGAATCGCTCGTTGATGTAATAGACGCCGCCTTCCAGTGCCGGCCAGCCCATGTGCAGCCGCGTGATACGCCCCAACAGGTTGGGATCGACGCCGGTGGCCTCGATCTCATTCAGCAGCCGCTTTCGCTCGCCCGGGACGGCGAAGTATCGCTCCACCAGTTCGTGTGCGCGATACAACCCATCCGCAAGCTCCGGGCGATACAGACTGCCCAGTTCGCGCTGGTACATCTCCAGAAGCGACGCTCGGGGGATGACGCTGGCCGGAGCCGCCGCGGTGGTGGGGTGGGTCTGGCCGTACAGGAACGTCGTCAGGGCCAGGAGCAGAGAAACCACAGATGCGCCCAGCGCGGGCTGCGGATCGCAACCCAAGGCACGCAGGCACGGAGGCACGAAGGCACGAAGTGAGGGAGGCAGAAGCGACGGAGCGACGGAGCGACGAAGGGGCGAGCAGGTTGCGGCTCTCGCAACTCCCAACTTACAACCCGCAACTCTCAACTTCTGCGTCTTCGCGCATGTCATGTAAATAGAATAGCATCAGCAGCGTCTTGTGCTACAATGCCCCGAGGCGACGATGGGCGTCCATGAGGGCCGCGGCCAACTCAGCAAGGCGATGAAGGAGCTGCTGCTCCGCTGGAGCGAGGTGCGCATGAACTGGGACGACGCGGTCAGCCGGGGCTTCGAGGACCGCTACCTGGCGCCTCTTCAGATGGACCTGCGCAACGCGGTCGCCGCGATGGACCATATGGCCATCCTGCTGCAGCAGGCGAGGCGAGATTGTGAATGAGGCGTCCGGCGCCAAGCAACCATGCACGGACAGGCCCAACCCCACCCGCCGGATACCTCCCCGCCGACGCCCGCGGTCCGCAACGGGCGGGACCTGCAGCGGGCCGCCTTGCGCGAACTGGTCGAGCTTTCCGCTCAGTGCGCCGCCGAGGAGGACCGCATCGAGCAGGAACACTCCCAGGCCGTGCAGGCCATCGAACGGGACTTCGAGAAAACGCAATGGGCCATCGAGGAACGACACCGCCTGCTGCGGGAGGAAACCGCCGAGAAACATGCCCAGCGGGTGGCTCGCATCCAGCAGCAATACGATTCGGCCCTTCGGCAGCTGCGCGAAGCCGACGAGGCCGCCAGACGCCGCCTCGAGCACGACCGGGAATCGGTCGAGAGAGATGTCAAGCAGAAACTGGAGCAGGCGGCCTGGCTGGCCGAGAGCGTGTGCGATGCCGCCCAGATCAAGGCGCGGCAGGACCTGAAGAAGGCCAAGGAGCTGGCCGCCGCCCGCGCCGAGGAACTCAGCTCGCTGCACTCGCGGGCCGCGAAACTCGTGGAGACCTACCGCCAGGGCCGGTTCGTCCTGCCGCCGCCGCCGGCGATCGCCGAGGATCCGGCGGCAGCCTGGCAGACGCACCGCCAGGCCGCCGACCGCCTGCTGGCGCAACTGGAGGCCCTGCGGATACCCCGGCTGTTCGTGGGGGCGACACCCGCCGTGGCCATCCTCCTGGTCCTGGTTCTGGCGGCGGCGGTGCCGCAGGCCGTCAACTGGACCGGTCAGCCCAACTGGCCGTTGGCAGGCCTTTCCGTGGCCATCGCATCCGTGGTCTGCACGGCCCTGGGCCTGGTGTTGTGGACGGTGGCCAAGCGACAGGTGCGAGAGACCTGTCTGCCGCTGGGCCAAGCGCTGGCCGCCGCGCACGAGGCCAGCCGCAAACAACTGGAGCTGGCCGGAAAAGCGTGCGATGAGGCGATCCGATCGGCCCTGGAGAGGCGAAAGGTGGAAATCCAGGCGGCCAGGGACAAGTTCGCGCCGTACCTGTCGCAGGCGGTGCGGCGGTACGAGGTGTCGTTGCAGGCCCACCAGAGCGAACAGGCCCGGCACATGGCGAAGATCGACCAGAAGCGGGAACAGGCCCTGCGGGAACTGGAGGAGTGGTTCCGACACGCCGGAGAGGAACAGCAGCGCCGCCGGCAGGAGGAACTGGCGGCCAACCAGCGGCGTTTCGAGCAGTTGCGCCTGGACAACGAGAATCGCTACCGGCAGCGGCGGGCATCGCTGGAGAAGCGATGGTCACAGGGGCTGGTGCAGATCCAGGCGCCGATTCGGCAGATCGACCGCGAGACTTTGCCGGCCCCGCTCGGCTGGGACGAGGCGCAGTGGAAGAACTGGGTCCCGCCCCGGCGGTTCGTCTCCACCGTACGCTTCGGACAGCTGCGCATCGACCCGCGGCAGGTGACCGACCGGGTGCCCAAAACGCTCAAGCTCCCCGAGAGCTTCACCGTGCCGGCGGCGCTGGCCTTTCCGCGTCAGGCGTCCCTGCTGATCCACGCCGACCACGCCGGCCGCGCCCAGGGCCTGCGGACCCTGCAGCTGGTGATGGCCCGCCTGCTCACGAGCCTGCCGCCGGGCCGCGTCCACTTCACGATCATCGATCCCGTCGGCCTGGGACAGAACTTCGCCGGCTTCATGCACCTGGCCGACCACGACGAGGCGCTGGTGGGGGGGCGCATCTGGACCGAGAGCGAACACATCGGCCAGCGGCTGGCCAACCTCACCGAACACATGGAGACGGTGATCCAGAAGTACCTTCGCAACGAGTTCGAGACGATCGACGATTACAACGCCCAGGCCGGCGAGCTGGCCGAGCCCTACCGGTTCCTGGTGGTGGCCGATTTCCCGACGGGCTTCGAGGGCGATTCGTTCCGGCGGCTCAACAGCATCGCCACGAGCGGCGCGCGGTGCGGCGTGTACACGCTGGTGCTGCGGGATACGAGGCAGAAACTCCCCGCCGGCGCCCATCTGGACGAGCTGACGACCCACTCGGTGAACCTGGTGCGGCAGGGAGACGGGTTCATCTGGGATGACGAGGTATTCCGGCAGTTCCCGCTGCAACTGGACGAGCCGCCCTCGGAGGAGTTCCTGACGAAACTGATGGATGTGGTGGGACGGCATGCCAGGCAGGCCAAACGCGTCGAAGTGCCCTTCGAGACGATCGCGCCGGCGGAGTCGGAAATGTGGTCCCGCAGCAGCCAGCAGGATCTGGTCGTGCCCATCGGGCGGATGGGCGCCACCCGCCTCCAGACGCTGCGGCTGGGGCGCGGCGTGGCCCAGCACGCGCTCATCGCCGGCAAGACCGGCTCGGGCAAGTCCACCCTGCTGCATGTTCTGGTAACCAACCTGGCGATGTGGTTCAGCCCCGACGAGGTGGAGTTCTATCTGGTGGACTTCAAGAAGGGCGTGGAGTTCAAGACCTACGCCACGCATGCGCTGCCCCACGCCAGAGCCATCGCCGTCGAGTCCGACCGGGAGTTCGGCCTGAGCGTCCTGCAGCGGGTCGATGCCGAACTGGCCCGCCGCGGCGACCTGTTCCGACGCGCCGGCGTCCAGGACATCAACGCCTACCGCCAGGCCACCGGCCAGCGGATGCCGCGGACCCTGCTGATCATCGACGAGTTCCAGGAGTTCTTCAGCGAGGACGACAAGCTCGCGCAGGATGCGGCGGTGTTGCTGGACCGGCTGGTGCGACAGGGCCGCGCCTTCGGCGTGCACGTGCTGCTCGGGTCGCAGACCATCGGCGGCACGTCGGGCCTGTCGCGCAGCACGCTGGGGCAGATCGCCGTCCGCATCGCCCTGCAATGTTCCGAGGCCGACTCGCAGATGATCCTCGGCGACAACAACTCCGCCGCGAGGCTCCTGTCGCGCCCCGGCGAGGCGATCTATAACGACGCGGGCGGCCTGGTCGAGGGCAACAGCCCGTTCCAGGTCTCGTGGCTGCCCGACAGCCGTCAGGAGCAGTGCCTGCAGACCATCGCGAAACTCGCCCAGCGCAAGGGCGTCCGCACACCGCCCGCCATCGTCTTCGAGGGCAACGCCCCGGCCGACATCACCAAAAACCTCCCCCTGGCAGCCCTCCTCGCTGCGCCCAGGGTCGATGCGATGCCCGTCGCGCCCGTGGCCTACGTCGGCGAGCCCGTGGCCATCAAGGACCCCACGTCCGTCACCCTCCGCCGCCAGGCCGGAGCCAACGTCCTGCTGGTGGGGCAACAGGAGGAAGCGGCCATGGCGATCCTCTGCTCGGCGATGATCTCGCTGGCCGCGCAACATCCCCGCCAGACGGCGCGGTTCGTGGTCCTCGATGGCAGCCCGGTGGATTCGCCGCTGGCGGCCGTGCTGCCAAAGGTCAAGGCGGCCTTGCCCCACGAGGTAAGCCTTGTCGATTATCGCGCCGTTCCCCAGGCCCTGGCCGCCCTGGCCGAGGACCTCCAGCAGCGCCAGGCCAACCCCCACCCACACGCGCCGTCAGTGTACGTTCTCATCTATGGCCTCCAGCGATACCGCGCGCTTCGCCACCAGGAGGAGGCTTTCAGTTTTTCGCCCGGCGAGCAGGAGAACAAACCCCAGCCCGACCGGCTTTTTGCCGACCTGCTTCGCGAGGGACCGTCCCTGGGCATCCACGTGCTGGCCTGGTGCGACACGCCCGCCTCGCTGGAGCGGACGCTGGAGCGCGCCTCGATGCGCGAGTTCGACCACCGCATTCTCTTCCAGATGAGCGCCACCGATTCCAGCAACCTGATCGACTCCCCCCTGGCCAACAAACTCGGTTTCCACCGGGCGCTGGCCTACAGCGAGGAACAGGGGACGCTGGAGAAGTTCCGGCCTTACGCCCTGCCCACCTCCGAGTTCCTCAAGCACGTGGCCCAACGGCTGTCGGCCAGGCCGCAGTGAGTGCACGAAACATGAAAACATGAAACATCAAGAAGAAGTTGGCGATCCCTCTTCACGTCTTCACGGTTCATGTCTTCACGTCTTCATGCTTCCCGTCTTCACCTGTCGCCGGCTGGCATTTCGGGCAGAAGTGCGTGGATCGCCCGCCCAGAACCATCCTACCGATCGCAGTTCGGCAGCGCAGGCAAGGTTCGCCGGCGCGATCGTACACGCGATGCAGCGCCTGGAAGTCGCCCGGCCGGCCGTCGGCGTTCACGTAGTCCCTCAGGGTGCTGCCGCGGTGCCGCAACGCCCGCCGCAGGACCAGCTTGATGGCGCGGCAGAGGCCGCGGATTTGCTCGCACGTCAGTCGATCGCAACGCGTGCAGGGATGTATGCCCGCCGCATGCAGCGCTTCGTCGGCATAGATGTTGCCCAGACCCGCAATCAGGGCCTGATCCAGCAGCGCGGTCTTGACGGCCCGTCTCGTCTGTGCCAGTCGCCGCCCCAGCTCGGCGGGCCGCACGCAAAGCGGCTCCGGGCCAAGCCGTCCGGGCCAGTTTTCACCCGGCGCCAGCAGCCATACCCCACCGAACCGCCGGGGGTCCCGTAAGCGCAGCTGGCCGGCGAAAGCGGCCGAATCGATGTTCAGCAGCAGATGCGTGTGCGGCCGCACAGGGGCGTCAGGCGGTTCGAGAGTCAGACGCCCGCTCATGCCCAGGTGGATGCCCAGCACCTCGCCCGTGTCCAGTTCGATGAGGATCCGCTTTGCCCGCCGGTTAACGGCCTGCACTTGCCGGCCCCGCAGCCGTGCGATCTGATCGGCGTGGCCCCTTCGCAGGATGTCCTTTCGGCGCAGATCGACGGCAAGGATCGTAGCCCCGACCAGGCCGTCACGCAGCGTGCGGACGATGCTTTCTACTTCAGGAAGTTCAGGCATCTGGGGAAACCGCGCCCCGGCGGCTGCACGCGGCTATTGTATGGCCAGGCGCCGGCCGGAAAACCATCCGTTAGATGTCCCGCCGCCGTGGCGTCTCTTGGATAACTTGCATACTCAGGAGCGAATGCGATGGAACCCAAGATCGGGATTGCGGCAGAACAGGTGATGGATCTGGCGGCCGAAGAAGTCGCCGCGGTCGAACGCCTTCAGCAGGCCTACCACCAGATGAAGGCGGAACTGGGCAAGGTCATCGTCGGGCAGGACGCGGTGATCGAGGAACTGCTCATCGCGCTGTTCTGCCGCGGCCACGCGCTGTTGGTGGGCGTGCCGGGGCTGGCCAAGACGCTCATGATCTCAACGCTGTCCAAGACGCTGGGGTTGAGCTTCAACCGCATCCAGTTCACGCCGGACCTGATGCCTTCCGACATCACGGGCACGGAGGTCATCGAGGAAGATAAGACCAGCGGCACTCGACAGTTGCGATTCGTCCGCGGGCCCGTCTTTGCCAACGTGATCCTGGCCGACGAGATCAACCGCACGCCGCCCAAGACCCAGGCCGCCTTGCTGGAAGCCATGCAGGAGCATCAGGTTACGGCCGGGGGCAAGCAGCATCGGCTGCCTCAGCCGTTCTTCGTGCTGGCCACCCAGAACCCCATCGAGCAGGAAGGCACATACCCGCTGCCCGAGGCGCAGCTGGACCGCTTCATGTTCAATATCTTCGTCGGCTACCCCAGCGAGGAAGAGGAATTCCAGATCGTCCGCCTTACGACCACTTCCCGCCAGATCAGCCTCGAACATGTGCTCAGCGGCGAGGAGGTCATCGCCCTCCAGGAGATCGTGCGCAAGGTGCCCGTGGCCGACCACGTGATCCGCTATGCGCTTCAATTCGCCCGCCTTACGCGGCGCACCGAAGGAAAGGTGCCCGATTTCGTCAACGAATACGTGGCCTGGGGTGCCGGCCCGCGGGCCAGCCAGTACCTGATCCTGGCCGGCAAGGCCCGGGCGCTGCTCAAGGGCCGCTACCACGTGAGCACCGAGGACATCCGCCAGGTGGCGCTGCCGGTCCTGCGGCACCGCATCGTCACCAACTTCAACGCCGAGGCCGAGGGCATCAAGAGCGACACGATCGTCAAGAAACTGATCGACTACATCCCGCGGCAGCAGTACGAGGAACTGGACAAGACCGCCGCGAAGGTGCTGCGCGACCAGCCGGCGGCGAAGAGCGCGTAACGGGAAGACCAAGCGGTGAGCTGCGAGTTGTGAGCTGCCACTGAAGACGGCAACCCATTCACGCAACTCGCAACTCGCAAACATCAGCCCATGTCCCTCATCTCCGAAACCCAGACCGATTACCGCAAGTACCTGGACCCGCGGACGCTGGCGCGCATCTCGTCGCTGGATCTGCGGGCGCGGCTCATCGTCGAAGGCCTGATGACGGGCATGCACCGCTCGCCCTATCAGGGCATCAGCGTGGAGTTCGCCCAACACCGCCCGTATGTGCAGGGCGATGACATCCGGCACATCGACTGGAAGGTCATGGGCCGCACCGACAAGCTGTACCTCAAACAGTATCAGGAGGAGACCAACCTCCACCTGATCTGCATCGTGGACGCCAGCGAGTCGATGGCCTATGGCTCGGTGGGCGACGGGCAGTACCTCTGGACGAAATACGACCATGCCACGGCCATCGCCGCGTCGCTGTCCTACATGGCCATCCAGCAGCAGGACTCGGTGGGCCTGGCCATCTTCGACGCGGAGCTGAAGCGGTACCACAAGCCCAGCAACTCGCCGGGCCAGTGGAAGATGATCACCAACGAACTGATCCAGCAGCCGCGGCTGAAGAAGACCAGCATCGGCAGGATTCTGGACCAGCTGGCCGAAAAGCTCACCCATCGCAGCCTGCTGGTGCTGCTGAGCGACTTTTTTGACGACATCGAGGGCATCCGCAAGGGCATGCGGCACCTGCGATACAAAAAGCACGAGATCATGGCGTTCCAGGTGCTGGATCCCATGGAGATCGGCTTCCCGTTCGAGGATGTGACGCTGTTCAAGGGCCTGGAGGAGATGGGCGAACTGCTGACCGAGCCGCGTGCTCTGCGCGACGGATACCTGGAGCAGCTGGAGGCCTTCACCGAGCAGCTCAAGAAAACCTGCCGCGGCATGCACGTGGACTTTGCCCGCATGGACAGCGGCCAGCCCCTGGATGTAACCCTCAGCCAGTTCCTGGCCACCCGCGCAGCGACGATCAAATGAGTTGGGAGTTCTGGGTTGCGAGTTGCGAGCTGCGAGCTGCGGGTTGCGAGTTGCCGGCCAAGACGCGAGCTGTTTGTCCCAACTCCCAACCCACAACTCCCAACTCCCAACCCCTGCGACGGTGAGATGCGATGACCAACAGTCTTCCGCTGGCCTGGGCGATCAACCCCGCGTTCTTCTGGGCGGGATGCGCGCTGGTCGCCATCCCCATCATCATCCATTTGCTCAACCGCCGGCGATTCAAGGTCGTGCGGTGGGCGGCGATGGAGTTCCTGCTGGCGGCCCTGCGCAAGAACCGCCGCAGGATTCGATTCGAGCAGATCATCCTGCTGGCCACGCGTTGTGCGCTGCTGGCGCTGTTGGGGCTGGCGCTGGCCCGGCCCTACGGATGCCAGCAGAGCACCATCGCCAACCTGGCCGGACAGCGCACCGGCCTGCACGTTTTCGTCATCGACAACAGCTACTCCATGGCGTATGAGGCGGAGCGGCCCGGAGCCCGGACCCACCTGGACCAGGCCAAGATCCTGGCCCGGCGATACATCGAGCGGCTTTCGGCCGGCGGGGAATCGGTGGCGATCATCACCGCCGGGGCGCCGGCGGCGATGGTGATCGGCAAGCCCACCTATGACCTGGAGGCGGCACGGGCGGCGGTCGATCGCATCGAGCAGTCGGCCGGCGCAACCGACCTGGCCGGGGCCCTGCAGTTGGCCGTCCAGGTGGCCCGTGAGCAGCAGCAACAGCCGCGACGGCTGCTGTACCTCCTGACCGATGCGACGCGAAGTGCCTGGGATACCGCCCAGACGGCAGCGATCCAGCAGGCCGCGGCGGAGGCGGCCCGCGTTTTCCGCTCGCCGGCCATCGTGCATCACCTTGAAAAGCCGGATCAGTGGAATCACGCGGTCCTGGACCTGCGCCCTGGCGAGAACCTTCTGACCACTCGGTCGCAGGGGAGTTTCGTGGCCACGCTCCAGGCGTTCGGCGGCGGCGTGCCGACCGTGGTGCAGTGGAAACTCAACGAGCAGGTCCTTCCCGGCAGCGCGACGGTCCGGCTGGAAAACGCGCCCAGCGAGCTGGTCCAGGCCAACCTGCACCTGAAGGAGGGCGGGCCGGCGGTCGTGAGCGTGTCCCTGGTGAACGACGAGCGCCTCAAGCTGGATAACACGCGATGGCGCGTGGCGGATGTCGCCTCGGAACTGAAGGTCCTGATCGTCGAGGGCGAACGGGGCGGCGGACCGCTGTCCGGGTCCGGCGCGTTCCTCGAGGCGGCTCTGAGTCCCCAGAAACCGCAGGCGGAAACAGGCACCCGCCGCACCGATAGCTACATCTCGCCGGAAACCATCAGCGACCTGGAGCTGGCCAACAAGGTGCTGGCCGAGCATCGCGCGGTGATCCTGACCAATGTGGGCCAGATCGCGCCGGCGCAAGCCGACCAGCTCCAGAAATACGTCCGGCAGGGCGGCACGCTGATGCTGTTCATGGGCGAGCAGGTCAACCGCGAGCACTACAACACGGTGATGTTGTCCCGCAAGCTCATGCCCGGCAAACTGATCGCCCGGCGCAGCGCGGCGTCGGACGGTCGCAGCTTCAACTTCGATTTCAACCCCCACGGCGTGCTGCACCCGCTGCTGAGCATCTTCCGCAACCGCGAACGGTCCGGCCTGGACACGGCCGACATCCTGACGTACTGGCAGATCGAGCCGTCGGCGGACATCCGCCCCGAAGTGGTGCTGGCCTACAAGCCGCAAGAGGGCAAGAGCACGGGCGATCCGGGCATCACCGTCCATGCCTTGGGCAAGGGCCGCGTCGTGTTCGTTTCCACCAGCGCCAACACCGAGTGGACCACGCTTCAGGCCAAACCCTGTTTCGTGCCGCTGGTGCATGAGCTGCTGGCCGGCAGCGTGAACGTGCCCGACCGCTGGATGAACCTGCAACCGGGAGATCCGGTCCGCATCCCGCCCACTCTCAAACTCAGCGGCGCGCCCAGGCTGCTGGCCGCGGGGGGGCAGTCGATCCCCATCACGCCGACTCTCGAGGACGGCCAGACCGTCTATCGCAGCGACCCGCTGACCAGGCCGGGCCTGTACCGGCTCTCCACCGGCCTGCAGACGTACCCGATCGCGGTGAACGTATCGGCCGACGAGGCCGATATCCGGCCCGTTCCACCCGACGCGATCCGTAAGGCACTGCGCGAACTGGATGTGCGGCTCGAGGGCGACAGCTTCCCGGGCGAGGCGCTGGCCAAGCTCGACGCGCGTGATTTCGGCTGGACCATCATGGCAATCGTGCTGGGTCTGGCGGCGGTGGAGTGTCTGATGGCCATGCGCTTCGGGCACTACCGTCGCGGCGGTGTGAACACGGGTGAGACGACGACGCGGAGCTGAACGGAACAAGCCATGCAGAGACTGCTCGAGATCATCCTCGGTCTGGAAAAGGGCTTCCTGAGCCAGGAAGGGGAGTTCGGCCTGCAGTTCAACCCGCAGTGGCCCGGCCAGGCGGTCGTGGGGGCGGGTGTGTGGAACGTCTTGCTGGTCGGGCTGGCGGTTGCCCTGGTTGTGTACGTGTACCGTCGCGAAGGCCATTCCCGCGGCGCGCGCGTGGCGCTGGGCATCCTGCGTCTGGCGCTGCTGGGGTTCGTGATCGCCATGCTGAACCGCCCCGTGGTGACGCTCAGCCAGAGCCGCACCGAGCCGTCGGTGGTGGCGGTGCTGGTCGATGACTCCATCAGCATGCGTGTGCGCGATGCCGGCGCGGACCAGGGCTCGCTGAGCCGTCTGGAGGCCGCCGTGCGGCTGCTGAAGGAGGAGGATCAGAAGCTGCTCAAAGAGCTTGCCAGGCAGCACGTGGTGCGGCTCTACCGGTTCGATCGGACCGCCGGCCCGATCGGCACCATCGCCGCGCTGCCAAAGGACAAGGACCCGACCGCGCTGGAGCAGGCCGTCGCGGGAGTCGTGCCGGTCCTGGAAAAGCTGCAACCCGCGGGACCCAATACCCAGGTCGTCGGTGCGGTGCGGGCGGTATTGGAGGAGTTGCAGGGCCAGCGCCTGGCGGGGGTGGTCCTGCTGACGGATGGCCGCAGCACGCCGCAAGAGCCGCTGGCCGAGACGCTGGCCACCCTGCGCACCTTCCCCGTGAAGATCTTTCCGATCCCGATCGGGTCGGACAAGGCGCCGACCAACGTTTCCATCGATTCGATCGTCGTGCAGGACACGGCGTTCAAGGGCGACATCGTCAACCTCAAGGCGACGGTGCGGACTACGGGATTCACTCCGGGGCACCGGCTGGCGGTGACGCTTCGCGACAAGAAAACGGGACTCGCTCTCAAACGGTCCAACGGCCAGCCGGTGGAGGAGCAGATCACCATCAGCGGCGATGGCACCCAGGAGGTGGAACTGCAGTTCAAGGCCGACCAGGTGGGTCCGCTGGACGTGGTCGTGGAGGCGGCCAGGCAGACCGGCGAACTGGACGATGAGGACAACACGCGCACGACCCAACTGGCCGTCCTGGACGCGCAGATCGCGGTCTTGTACGTGGACGGCTACCCGAGGTGGGAATACCGCTACCTGATGCGGGAGATGATCCGCGAGAAGAGCGTGGACATCTCGTGCCTCCTGTTGTCGGCGGACGAGGGATTCGTACAGGAGGGCGACCGGCCCATCACCAAGTTTCCCGACAGCATGCAGGAGATGCTGGCCTACGATGTGGTCATCTGGGGGGATGTGGACCCCCGCCGCTTCACCGACTCTCAACTGCAGCTGGTGCAGGATTTCGTGTCCAAGAAGGGCGGCGGCTTCGGGATGATCGCCGGGCCCCGCTGGTCGCCGCAGGCCTTCCGCAACACGCCCATCGAGTCGGTTCTGCCGGTGAACATCACCCAGGTTACCGGCGGCGAGGAGGGCACGATCACCGTCGGCTTTCGCCCGGCGCTGACGACGGTGGGGGCGGCCTCGTCGATCTTCCGCTTCTTCGAGGACCGGGCGCGCACGGAACGGTTCCTCCGCGAGGAACTGCAGCCGATCTTCTGGTTCTGCCGGGGCGCGACGGTCAAACCGGGCGTGGGCGAGGCCTACGCCGAGCATCCCACGGAGCTGGGCCCGGACGGCCGCAGGGCGCCGCTGCTGGTCTTCGGGCGGTTCGGGGCCGGACGCACGATGTTCTCGGCGATCGACGACTCCTGGCGATGGCGGTTCTATACCGGAGAGGCGATCTTCGACACCTACTGGGTGCAGCAGCTGCGCCACCTTGCGCGGGGCAGGAAACTGGGGCAGCGGCGGTTCACGTTCGTGTCGGCGAGGCCGGTCTATGAGCTGGGCGAGCAGATCCGCCTTAACATGCGGGTGCTGGACCCGGAACTGCTCGAGCAACTTCCCGAGCAGATCGGCGTCGAAGTATTGGATGACAGCGAACAGGTCGTCCGCCGAGAAAACCTGCTCCGGCAGGAAGGGCAAAAAGACCTGTACGCGGCGATCTGGGCGGCCGATGCCCCGGGCAAGTTCACGGCGCGGCTGGCGCCGATCGCCGGCGGATCCGAGGCTCAGAACCTGCCAATCGAGGTGATTGTGCCGCGGCTGGAGCTGACCAACCCGCAGGTGGACCGCACGCTGCTGACGCGGCTGGCGTCCGAGAGCCTGGGGCAGGTCGTGGAATACGCCGCGGCCCGTGGCAGCCTGCCGGCCATGATCCCCAGTGCCGCCAAGATCATCCCCGTGGAGAGCAGCGAGTTGCTCTGGAACGCGCCGTTAGCCCTGATCCTCTTTGTCAGTCTGATTACGATAGAATGGATCCTGCGCAAGGCCTTTGGAATGCTGTGACAGGGCCGGTTCGAGTCGGCCGCTAAAGGAGATCGACATGCCTCCCACAATCCTCCTCAGCTCGTTGCAGGGCATCCGCCGGAAGGTCAAGGTGTTGGGGTTTCTCTATGGCCTGGGCGTGGTGATGGCCTGCGGAGTGGGACTGCTGGTTGCGGTGGTGGTCCTGGACTACCTGCTGAACCTGCCGGCGTGGCCGCGCGTGGTCGTGCTGGCGTTGGCGGCGGCGGCCTTGGCCTACGCGGCGGCCGCGTGGATCCTGCGGCCGCTGCTGTCGCGGTTGACGATCAGCGATGTCGCGGGGCGGGTGGAGCAGAGCTTTCCGCAGTTCGATGATCGCCTTCGCTCGACCGTGGATTTCGTCAGCAGCGATGTGCCCGGCTCGGAAATGATGAAGCAGCGGGTGGTGGAGGAGGCCAGCCGCATCGCGTCGGCCGTGGACCTGAATGGCGCGCTGGTGATGCGCCCCGTGCTGTTGTCGATGCTGGGCGGGCTGGCGGCCGTGGCCCTGGCGGTGCTCCTGGCGTGGGTCGGTCCCTACTCGTCGGTCGCGCTGGCGCGCCTGCTCAACCCCTTCGAGAACAACCCCTGGCCCAAGCGGTATCAGATCGCCCTGGTCCATGAGGTGCCCCGGCGCGTGCCGGTGGGTGAGCGGCTGGAAGTGAAGATGCGTCTGGCCAAAGGGGATTCGGCCAGAGCCCGGGCCATCGTGCATGTGCAGTATGATGGCGGCCCCGTTCTGCAACAGCTGATGACTCGCGGCGAGGACGGAACCTTCTCCGTGTCGCTGGATGCGCGGGGCGAGTCGATGCGCCTGTGGATGCGGGCGGGCGACGACCAGACCGAGCCCCGCGTGATCACCGTGGTGCCGAGGCTGGAAATCCGCCAGGTGGAAGCGGCCATCACGCCGCCGGCCTATGCGAAGATGCCGCCGACGGGGGTGAACCTCAGCCAGGCCCCGGCCATGATGACCATCGGCTCGACGGTGGAGTTGCGCATCGAGTTCAACAAGCCGCTGGCTGCCGATGCGCCGCTCGCCCTCGAGCCGGTGGGAGCCGCGGGAAAGGTGCCGCAGGTGCAGTGGCACAACGGCGGCCAGCCGCCGAGCGTGGCCGTCGGCTCGCTGGTGGCTGTGGAATCCGCGCGATTCCACATCAAGGCGGTGGATGCCGACGGTTTTGAGAACGTCGGCCTGGAGGAATACGAACTGATCGTCCGTCCGGACCAGAACCCCACCGTGATCATCGAGAGCCCTCGGCGGAACGAGGAGCGCACCGCCCTTGCGGTCTTCAACGTCGAAGCGCTCGCGGAGGATGATTTCGGAATCGAGACGATGACGCTCGTCGTCGAGCGGCTGGGCGACAAGAAGAAGTGGGAGATCCCGCTGACCGGCTGGACCAGCGTGGATGGCACCGGCGAGCGGCGGCGGTTTCGCGCGGTTCACAAGTGGGATCTGGCGACGCTGGACCCCGAACCGCTTAAGCCCGGCGACGTGCTGGAGTACCACGTTCGCGTGACGGATAACTTTGAGTTGGACGGCGCCAGGCACGATCCCGCCGTCAGCGGCAAACTGCGGATCACCATCATCAGCCCCGAAGCGCTGGAAGGGGTGATTGCCGACGCACTGCGAAACGTGGCCGAGCGCATCCGCATGATCCAGAACACGCAGCAGAGGAACCTGCAGGAGACGCGGAATCTCCGCGGCGAGATGGAAAAACGCGGCGAAATGGACGAGGGCGACCGCCGAATGCTGTCGCGGCTGGCCGAAACCCAGGCGACCGCCGCGTCCCAGACCAAGCAGATGGCCGGCCAGTTGTCTGACATCGAGAAGCGGCTTGACGAGAACCGCTCGCAGTCGGACTTGAAGAACCTGGCCAGCGAAGTGAAGCAGGACTTGAACCGCACCGCCGAAAACCCGATGAGCGAGGCGGCGCGCGAGCTGAACAATGCCAATCAGCCTGCGAATCCCGCCGCCAGCAAGGAGCAGAAACAGCAGGCCGCCCAGGCCCGCAGCCAGTCGATGCAGAAGAGCGAAGGTGCGCAGGACTCGGCATCCAGGGAACTGGAAAAGACGCTCGACAAACTCGCGCACCTGGACACGCTGCCGCGGATGATCGGCGAGATCCAGAAGGCCCTGGAGCGACAGCAGAAGCTGATGGAGAAGCTGGCCGAGGCCGGCAAGAACTCGGTCGGGCAGAAGCCCGAGGACATGAAGCCCGAGGACCGCCAGAAGATGGAGGCCGTCGCCAAGGAGCAGGCTGCCGAGGCCAAGAGGACCGAGCAACTGGTCGCGGACCTGAACAAGGCCGCCAAGCAGGCGGAAAAGTCCAGCCCGTCGGATTCCCAGGCAATGAAGCAGGCCGCTCAACAGGCCCAGGACCAGGCGGTGTCGGGCAACCAGCAGCAGGCGGCGCAGAACGCACAGCAGAACCAGCAGGCCCAGGCCCAGGCCAATCAGCAGAAGGCCGAACTGGGGCTGGTGATGATGCTCAACACGCTCAAGCAAGCCGAGCGCCGCAAACTCGAGGAACTGGTCAAGAAACTCGACGAGCTCAAGAAGCGAGTGGAGGAGCTGGTGCGACGCCAGGCGAACCACAACGTGGACAACCTGGCCAACCAGGGCGGGGATGCGGTCAAGCAGATCACCGAGGAACTGCTGGCCAAGGCCAATCGCATCCCGGAGCAGCCGCCGGCGGCAGCGGCCACGCTGTCGCGTTCGCAGGAGCAGACCGAGCGCAACGCGCGTGACGTGGCCCAGGGCGCCGAGAACGTCAAGGGAGGCGCCCAGGTCGCCGCGGCCCTGAGCGAAGCGGCGGGGCAGATGGAGCGGGCGATCGTCTCGCTCCGCGAAATGAAGTTGGCCGAGGCTTACGAGCCCCCGCAGGTCAGGGCACTGGCGGCCCTGGAGTCCGCCCTGACGAAGGTGGCTGAACTCCAGCAGAAGGCGCAGCAGGAACTCGACCAGGCCAAGAAGGAGACGATCCGGGAAGCGTACATCAAGATCCGCGACGAGCAGAAGAACCTTAACGCCGAGACAGCGGAGATCGACGGCAGCCGCGATGCCCAGGGCAACCTGGAGCGGCGGGCGGCCATGCGCCTGGGCCAGCTGGCCGAGCAGGAAGGCAAGCTTTCCGACCGGGTCAAGAAGCTGGATGAGGCGCTGGCCGAGCTGGACAGCGTGATCTACACCTGGGCCAACCGCGACATCACCAAGTCGATGGGCCAGGTGCAGGAGGACCTCAACCAGGCCAAGAGCGGCCGGCCGACGCAGGCCGAACAGGCGCGGATCGTGGCGCAGCTGGATGCGATGATCAAGAACCTGGAAATCAAGCCGCCGGATCCCGAAGAGTTCCACAAGGGCGGCGGAGGAGGGAGCGGCGCAGGAGGAGGCCAGGGCGGGCAGAAGCCTCGGCTGCCGACCGAGGCCGAGCTGAGCCTCCTGCGGGATCTGCAGAAGGCCATCAACCAGGCCACCAAGGTCATCTTCAACGAGCCGGTGAAGGACAAGGCGAAACTGGCCGGCCTGGGCGGCCGACAGGGCGAACTGCGGAACATCTTCGACCAACTGCTCAAGAAAGCGTCGGAAGGCAGGATTTCCCTGGGTCCCGAGCCGGATCCCAACGAGCAGTTGCCGGAGGAGGCCGGCGTCGAGGCGATCGACGAACAGGAACTGCAGGATGAACTGCTGCGGGGCGACGGCAAGAAGGATCCCGCTGCCGGCGACGTGGCGATGACCGGCGCCCGCATGTCGCGCTCGCGGGTGCGGCTGGCGATCAACGCCGACCCGGGCAAGGTGACCCAGGAGATCCAGAAGCGGATCATCATCGACCTGGAGGACCTCATCCAGCAGGCCCGCAATCAGCAGCAACAACAACAGCAGCAGCAACAGCAGCAGGCCGGCCAGCAGCAGCGTCCGGGCGAGCAGCAGCAACAGGCCCAGGCCCAGAACCAGGGCCAGGGGCAGCCGCAGCCCAACCGGGGCAACTCGCCTGCGCAGGAGAGCAGGATGTCGGCGGGCGGCTCGACCAACGCGGACCTGAGCCAGGACATCAAGGAAACCCGCCGGCCGGAGTGGGGCGGCATCACGCCGCGTCTTCGGGATGCAATGATCGAAGGCGCCTCCGAAGAGAAGATCGAGAAGTACGGCAACCTGATCGACGACTACTTCCGATCGCTTTCAGAGAAGCGCTAGGGAGGTCCCGGTGGTGCGACCATCGCCAGCCGCGGCGTCCGCGGCCATGCTCATATTGACATTTGCCCTCGGGGGCCAAGGCGCCAGCGCGCAATCGCCCAAGCCGTCGGCCGGCGGGGTTGCCGGACTGGGCGCGCAGCCGGGCCAGATGACCGGCAACGAGATCACCCCGCAGCAGCAGCGGGCCGTGGAACGGGGCCTGGCATTTCTGGCTTCACGCCAGACGCGCGAGGGGGCGTTCGGCGGGGGCGGCGGAGTGTATGGCCGTCACGCGGGCATCACCGCCCTGGGCGGGCTGGCCTTCATGTCCGCCGGCAACCTGCCGGGCCGCGGCCGCTACGGCGACAATGTGCAGAAGTGCCTTGATTTCATCCTCGGGGCTGTGCAGCCCACCGGCCTGATCTCTTCGGACCAGTCGCACGGCGCCATGTACGGCCACGGATTCGCGGCGCTGTTCCTGGCCGAGGTCTATGGCATGACCGGCGACGACGCCATCAAGGACAAGCTGCAGAAGGCCATCACGCTGATCATCAAGGTCCAGAACAAGGAGGGCGGCTGGCGCTATCAGCCGGCGCCGCTGGATGCGGATATCTCCGTGACCATCGCCCAGGTGATGGCGCTGCGGGCAGCGCGGGATGCGGGTATCAAGGTTCCCAAAGACACCATCGACGCGGCCGTGGCGTACGTGCGACGGTGCCAGAACAAGGACGGCGGATTCAACTATGTGGCCGGCCAGGGCGGCGGCGGCAGCGGCTTTGCGCGGTCGGGAGCGGGTGTATCGGCCCTCTACTATGCGGGCGTGTTCGAGGGCGACGACCTGAAACGCGGCCTGGACTATCTCATGAAGTTCGTGCCCGGCAAGGGCAAGGGCGACGCCACGGCCGACGGGCATTATTTCTACGGCCACTACTACACGGTCCAGGCCATGTTCCTGGCCGGTGGCGACTACTGGGCGCAATGGTATCCGGCCATCCGCGATCAGTTGATCGCCAGGCAGAACAGCCAGGGCGGATGGAACGACGGCATCGGCGAGGACTATGCTACGGCGATGGCGTTGATCATCCTTCAGATGCCCAACCGCTACCTGCCGGTCTTTCACGGCAAGGGGCCGGGGAGCTGACTATGACTGTATCCTTGCGGGTTTCATGGTTGCTGGCGCTGGCGATGACCCTGCCGGCGCGGGTCGCCCTGGCGCAGGCCCCGAAGACCGGCGATGCCGGCCTGAGCGACAAGCCCAACGCGGTGCGCGGCGATGAAATCACGCCGAGGCAGCAGGCGGCCGTGGAGCGGGGCCTGGCCTACCTCGCCGGTCGTCAGGCCCGCAACGGCTCCTTCGGCATGGGGGCGGCCTATGGGCGGGCCGAGGGCGGACACCCGGGGATCACCGCATTGGCGGGCCTGGCGTTCATGTCGGCAGGCAACCTGCCCGGGCGAGGCAAGTACGGCGACAACGTCGCCAAAGCATTGCGCTTCATCCTCTCGTGCAGCCAGCAAAGCGGATTCATTTCTCAGGCCACCAGCGGCGAGATGTACAGTCACGGCTTCGCGACGCTGTTCCTGGCGGAAATCTACGGCATGACCGGCGATGACGAGGTGCGGGAGAAACTCGTCAGGGCCGTGCAACTCATCCAGAAGACGCAGAACAAGGAAGGTGGCTGGAGATACCAGCCGGTGCCCGCCGACGCCGACATCAGCATCACGATCTGCCAGGTGATGGCGCTGCGGGCGGCTCGCGATGCGGGCATCAAGGTCAGCAAGGACGTCATTGACGATGCCATCAAGTACGTCAAGACCTGTCGCTGCCCCGACGGCGGTTTCAGCTACACCGCCGGCGGCGGGGGCAGCGCGTTTCCGCGGTCGGCTGCGGGGGTGGCCACGCTCTATTACGCGGGTATCTTCGAGGGCGACGACATCACCAGGGGCCTCAAGTACCTGCGGCAGTTCATTCCGGGCAAGGTCAAGGGCGGCGCGGCCGCCGCTGCGGGCGTGGGTGGTCATTATTTCTACGGCCACTACTACGCCGTGCAGGCGATGTTCCTGGCCGGGGGAGAATACTGGCAGGAGTGGTATCCGGCGATCCGCGAGGAACTGATCCAGAAGCAGGTCGCCAACACCGGCGGCTGGAGCGGCGAGGCCGGCGAGGACTACGCCACGGCCATGGCGCTGATCATCCTCCAGATGCCCAACCGGTACCTGCCGGTGTTCCACGGCAAGGGCCCGGGAAGCTGACCTTCCGGATGCGGACCATCCCATGCGACCAGCAACTATCGTCCTTGCCGTGCTGCTGTGCTGCCCGCTAACCGTGCGCGCCTCGGGCGTCTGGACGCTTACGACCGTGGACTTCAGGCAACGGCCGGTTGTGCTGAAGGCCATCGACCCTCGGGGCGTGACCGCGGCCCTTGCCGGCAGCGGCGAAGTGACCGTCATCTCCTACGAGCAGTTGCTGCGGCTGCAGCGAGGTCCGGCGGGGGCTCCCTCTGCCGACAGCTGGGCGGCACATCTCCGCGACGGCGACCGCGTCATCGGCTCCCCCCAGGGCGTCAAAGGCGAGGCCGTCCGGTGGCGCACCGCCCTTTTGGGCGAGATGGAACTGCCTTTGCAGATGATCCGTGCCGTGGCACGCGGACAGGATCCCGCCGACGAGTCCGACGCTCCCTTCCGTCAGGACACGGTGCTGCTGAGCAACGGCGACATCGTGCGGGGCATCCTGACGGACATGCAACCCGCCCGGCTGGTGATGGCCGTCAACAACAGCCAGATTCAGGTGCCGATGGCATCAGTACTCAACCTTCACATGGCCGATGTCCCCCAGCCCAACAAGCCCCCCTCCAGGGTCTTTCGGCTGGAACTGACCGATGGCTGCCGCATCTCGGCCTCAACCATCCGCACCATGGACGCCAACCTGGAGATCGAGCTGCCGCAGGGCATCAAACGCACGGTCCCCCTGGCGGACGTACATGACATCGAGCAGCTCAACGGGCCGCTCAGCTGGCTTTCGGGCCGCCGGCCGGCCTCCAGCGAACACCGCCCGTATTTCCAGGGCAGTTTTCCGCCGAGGATGGACCGAACCTTGGAGGGCGGGCCGATTGTGGTGGGGCAGCGCACCTATCGGCGAGGAATCGCCGTGCATTCGTATTCCCGGATGACCTGGGACCTGGACGGCGCCTACAAGGCGTTTCGCACCCAATATGCCATCGACCCCAAACAGCCCCGCTCCGAGCGAGCCGACGTCACCGTTCGCATCTACGCAGACGACCGGCTGCTGCACGAACGCAAGAACATACGTGCCGGCCCGCTTTCGGAACCCGTGCTGGTTGACCTGGATGGCGCATCGCGACTGACTCTCGAAGTGGACTATGGAGAGAACTACGACGTCCAGGACCGCCTGCTGTGGATTGAGCCAGCGCTTCTGCGGGAGCGGCCCAAAGCAGAAGGGCCCGGACCATCGGCCACGCAGCCGGCGACCAGGTCCCTTGACCCCAAGGTCCAAGCCGCCACCGCCCAGCCTCGCCGGGACCCGCCAGGCGGACAGCCCCTCCCGCCCCAACAGGTCCAACCATAGACAGTCGCCCACCTTGCCTTGTGCTTTGCCGGACAGGGCCGATGACGATCGGCTTCCATTCCAAGGCCAACTCTGGACGTAACTTGCGCACCTGTGGCTGACCGCCGTCCCGGCCCGGTGGTGCGTGCCCCCTGGCCCGGTGGCAACGACTCACCGCCTGCTGCCATGTGGCCAGTCTCGGTGCTGCTGTTGACCGGCCAACGGAACCGGTTAGCGTAGGTAAGCACTGCAGAAGGTCGCAGTGGCCAGGACGTTGCCCAAATTGCCGCCGAGTCAAGAACGTACGTCGCATGGGGGGAATCCTCTGGAAAAGGCCCCACTGGCCGGCGAGGTCACCAACCGCCGGCTGCTGCGGTGGATGTTCTCGTTTCTGCGGCCGGTGCGGGGGCTGGCGGTGCTGGCGTGCATCTACCTGGCCCTGTCGGTGGGGGCCGAGGTGCTGGTCACCCGGCAGATGGGCGAGACGGCCAACCTCATCCGTGAACTTCACTTCGGCCAATCCACCGACAGCGGCTTCTGGGCGTGGTTCCTGGGCCTGGAACCTCACGCCTGCAAGTTGCGCCATGGCATCGGCGTGCTGTTCGGCATCGTGCTTATCTTCGGGCTGCTGCGGTACTTGCGCGAAGTGACCGCCATGAAGCTGAGCATGACCATGGTGTACTACATCCGCGAGGCGGTCTATGACAAACTGCAGCGCGTGGGGTTTGCTTTTCACGATGCCATCTCGACAGGCCAACTCATCACCCGCGCCCTGACCGATCTGCAGCATGTTCGCTCGTTCGTCCAGACGGCCGTGCTGACGACGCTGGACATCGTACTGGTGGTGGGGGGCTATATGGTGCTGCTGCTGGCGCGAAGCCCGTGGTTGGCCGGACTCTCGCTGGTGCCGCTGCCGTTCTGGACCTGGTACATCCTGCGCTTCGGCAAGAAGGTTCAGCCGGCCAGCCGGGCCGTCATGGAGGCCGAGGAGAAGTCCGTCAACATCATCACCGAAAGCATCGCCGGCGTGCACGTGGTCAAGGCGTTTGCCACCGAGAAGCACGAGATCGCCAAATACGAGCGGGCGTGCAATGTGTTCTTCGACCGGGTCATGGCGCGGATCCGGCTGTACGCCAACTTCACGCCGGTGATCCGCACCATCGGCTCGGCGTCGCACCTGTCGCTGTTCCTGCTGGTGGCGGTGCTCATGATCAAGGGGCAGTTGAACGTGGGCGATTTCCTGATCCTGGGCGCGGCCATGGGCACCATCCTGGGCCGGCTGCAGCAGGTCTCGGTCATCAGCGACCAGTACCAGAACGCGGTCGTTTCGGCGCGGCGGCTGTGGGAGGTGCTGGCGGCCCGGCCCACGGTCCCGGAAAAACCCGACGCCATTGCCCTGCCGCCGGGTCCGGGCGAGGTGCGATTCGAACACGTGACCTTCGGCTATCAGCCCAACAAGCCCGTCGTCCGCGATATCAACCTGGTGGTGCCCGGCGGAAGCGTCGTGGCGATCGTCGGTCCCACGGGAGCGGGCAAGACCACGCTGGTCAACCTCATCGGGCGGTTCTACGACCCGCAGCGCGGACGGATCCTCATCGACGGGGTGGACATTCGCGACGTCACGCTGGCGAGCCTGCGGCCGAGCGTGGCCTACGTTTTTCAGGAGACCTATCTCTTCAGCGACACGGTCTCTGCGAACATCGCCTATGGCCGGCCGGGCATCAGCGCCGGCGAGATCGAGGCGGCGGCGCGACTGGCCCAGGCGCACGATTTCATCGAGCAGTTGCCTCGCGGCTACGACACGGTGCTGGGCGAGCGCGGGGCGTCGCTCAGCGGCGGGCAGCGGCAGCGCCTGGCCATCGCCCGCGCGATCGTGCAGGACCCTCGCATACTCGTGCTGGACGACGCGACGGCGTCGGTGGACCCGGAAACCGACGAGCTGATTCATCGGGCGATGCGTTTCGTGATGCTGGGGCGAACCACGTTCCTGATCGCACACCGCATCAGCACGGTCAGGCGGGCGGACATGGTGGTTGTGCTCGAAAACGGCCGCATCACCCAGGTGGGCACCCACGACCAGCTGATGGAGCAGGACGGCCACTACCGGCAGATCGCGGCGGTGCAGCTCTACGGCGACGAGACGGCGCTGGATGAGGAAGGCGAGCAGCCCTCGCACATGGACCGCATGAAGGACATCAGGAAGCTGGCGGCGGCGACGGTGAAGAAGGACGCCGAGCCGGAGGAAGTGTGAAGGCAGTCGGCACCAGGCGTTGGGCAGACCACACATGACGGCGATAGCCGGGACATTCTCGCGGAAACGCGCCACCAAGCCGCCCCGCGGCGCCGATCTGGACAGCGACGAGGAGGAATCCCGCTACAAGCCCATCGAGTGGCCGCTGATCCGGAGGCTGCTGGGCACGCTCTGGCCGTACCGCCGGCACTACGCCCTGGGGATGTCGCTGGGCGCGGTGATGATCATCCTGGAGATGCAGTCGCCTCGCTTCGTGCAGCACATCATCAACTACGTCAGCGACTATGTGGGCGGGCGACGCCCCGAGGTGGCCAGCCAGGGCGCGGCCATCTGGCATGTCGCGGGCATCGTCGGCATCTGGGCGATGGTGCTGGGAACCGCGCTGGTCCTGCAGCGATACGTCATCCTCTTGATGACCGCCGCCGGCGAGCAGGTGCAGTTCGGCCTACGGCGGCTGCTGTTCGCCAAGCTGCAGGAACTGTCGATGAGCTACTACGACCGAACCAAGCTGGGGCGGATCATCAGCCGCTGCACCAGCGACATCGGCAGCCTGCGCGAGGTGAACGTCTGGGGCCTGTGGCACGTGGCGGCCAACGTGCTCATGATGGCTGTGGCCGCCGGCATGCTGCTGTGGACCGACTGGCGGCTGTTCGCGGCCGTCGCGTGGCTGGCACCGGTGCTGTATGTGGTCAATGAGGTTTTCCGGCGTCGCGTGGCCCATCGGTGGCAGGTCGTCCGCGAGTGGTTCACGCGGGTGTCCACGAACCTGGCGGAGAACATCACCGGCGTCCGCGTGGTGACGGCTTTCAACCGCCAGAGCCAGAATCTGTCCGTGTTCAACGAGATGCAGGTCCGCAACACCCGGAACAACGTGCGCGCCGCACGGCTGGTGGGCATCTACCATCCCCTGCTGCAGTTCATCGGGTTTGTCGGCAAGGTGGCGATTCTGGCCGTCGGCGGCTACCTCGTCGTCAGCGGGCGCATCGGCCAGGACAAGGGCGTGGGCGCGGTCATTGCCTCCTACCTCTACTGGGACTGGTTCATGAACCCCATCCTGAACCTGGGGAACTTCGGCAACCAGCTGATGATGGCGATGGCCGGCGGCGAGCGCGTCTTCAACCTTCTGGATACCAAGCCCGACGTGTATGACCTGCCCGACGCCCAACCCCTGCCGCGCATCCGGGGCCGCGTGAACTTCGAGAACGTCACCTTCGGCTACAAGCCCGATCGGCCGGTGCTGCACGATGTGAGTTTCGAGGCACACCCCGGACAGATGGTGGCGCTGGTCGGGCACACCGGCAGCGGCAAGAGCAGCATCATCTCGCTGCTGGCGCGGTTCTATCAGCCCCAGCGGGGCCGCATCCTCATCGACGGCTACGACATCCGTTATGTCACCGGCGAGTCGCTGCACCGACAGACCGGCCTGGTCCTCCAGGTCAACTACCTCTTCAGCGGCACGGTGATGGACAACATCCGCTACGTCCGTCCCGAGGCCACCGACGCCCAGGTCATCGCCGCCGCCCAGGCCATCGGCTCCCACGAGGCGATCATGAGCCTGGCCAACGGCTACCAGACCCAGGTCGGCGAGCGCGGGGCGAGCATGTCGCTGGGCCAGCGGCAGCTCATCTGCTTCACCCGGGCGTTCATGGCCGACCCGCGCATCTTCATGCTCGACGAGGCCACCAGTTCCGTGGACACCGAGACGGAACTGCTGGTGCAGCGGTCGCTGGAGCGCCTCCTGGAAGGTCGCACCACCTTCATCGTCGCCCACCGCCTGAGCACCATCCTTCGCGCCGACCTCATCCTGGTGCTCGACCAGGGCCGTATCGTCGAGCGCGGCACGCACAGCCAGTTGCTCGAAGCCGGCGGCAAGTACGCCCAGCTCTACGAGCAGTTCGTGCAGCACGCGGTGTGACCCCCCGGCCGATCCCTCCGTCGCTTCGTCGCTTCCTGCCCCTGTCGCCTCCACGTTACGCCCTATAACCCCTTTCCGCCTTGACGCTTTTTGCCCTCGCGTTTTTTTGGGGTAGATTTGGCTTGCCCGAATCGGCCGCATCCGGGAGCGTCGGCCGCTGCGGGCGAATCTGTCGCCTCGGGGGGATTGGCCTTGAAACATACCACCGCTCCCGTCTCATTCTGGCATCTGCCTTGCACGCTGCGGGCCCGTCCCGGCCTGGCCACCATCTGGTTCATCCTCATGCTGGTGGCCTTTTCGGGACTGGTCTCGCTGGCCGTGGACCTGGGCCGCGTGCAGGTGGCCCGCAGCCAGCTGCAGACCGCCGCCGACGCCGCCGCGCGGGCCGGGGTTTCGGGCCTTCGCTATGGGGCCGCCGAAGCCCAGCGCCGCGCCATCAGCGTCGCCCAGGCCAACACCTGCGACGGCCAGCCCGTGGAGCTGGACCCCGCGGTTGATATCGAGCTGGGCATCTGGCGGGCGATTGACGACGGCGCCGACGATGGCTTCGATAACGACCTGGAAGACCCGGACGACTACGCCGACGACGACGGCTCGGACATGGATCCGGACCTGACGGCCGTCCATGTGTTCGTGCCCGTCCCCCCGACGCAGTGGCGGTTGGCCAATGCCGTCCGCGTTACTGCGGTGCGCAGCCCGGCCCGCGGCGGCGGGATTCCGCTGGTCTGGGGCCGGCTGCTGGGCAAGGACGCCGTGAGCATCCGCGCCTCGGCCATCGCCCTGATCGAATCCACCACCCCCGAATACGGCGTCGTGGGCCTCAAGAAAGCCAAGCTCAAGGACCAGATCCTCGTGGACAGCTACCGCGCTGACGTCGAGCGGTACAACGCCGCCGCCGCCCGAGCCCACGGCAACGTGGCCTCCAACGGCAACATCCGCCTGGAGAAGAACGTGAGGGTGCAGGGCGATGCTCGTCCCGGCCGGGGCAAACGCGTCGAGTTCCGCGGAAAGGATGTCACGGTTCGCGGCAGCACCTCGCCCCTCGACGAGACCCTGAGTTTCCCGCCCGTCGTGCCCGGCGAGTACAAGAAACTCAACGACAACGGGCTTCTTCCCGGGCAATACATCCACGGCGACAGGTTCGAGCTGCGAAAGGGCCAGACCGCCACGCTCTCGGCCGGCACCTACTTCTTCAAGGAGTTCAAGGTCGATGACCCCAGCGCCGTTCTCAAGGTGAGCGGCCCGGTAACGGTGATCGTGGAAAAGAAACTGGAGCTGAAAAAGGGCCTGGTCAACGAGGATGGCCTTCCGGTGAACCTGAAGTTCCTGGTCCCCAAGAAGGGCAAGGTGCACCTGGGCCACGGCGGGGTGATCGCCGCCCAGATCTACGCCCCCCAGAGCACGGTGACCTTTCACAAGGAAGGCACGCTCTACGGCTCACTGGTGGCCTGGGATTTGAAGATCGAGAAAAAGGTGCAGATCCACGTGGACGAATCGCTGCCCGACCTGGGGGTCATTTCCCGCATCACACTGGTGAGGTAGCTGTCGGCCGGCCATCACGCCACGGCCGAGCCCGTCGCGCAAGAACCCGGCCGACCGCCATGGCTGCGCCGGCCGTGCCGAAGGCCGATTGCGGCGGGCCCAAGCCAGTTCCCGCCTGCCGCCCCAGCACGGCCCAGTTCGCCGGGCGACCGCCACACACACACCGTATTGGTCCCGGGCCAACGGGATTGCCGATACACAAACAGGACGGGTTTACGCCCCGTCAGGGTGGGCGGCCTCCGGCGGCGCCCGAGCATCGCGCCTGGTGATGGCTGAACCTTGGCCGCAACCAGGAGGGTTATGCCATGAGCGGGAATCGCATTTTGGATTTGCCCCTGACAGTGGTGCTGCGAAGCGAAATCGCGCTGCCACTGCAACAGGTCCTGCATATCTACACGGTGGGCAACTTCCTGGCCGCCTGGCGGCGTCCCGCAGGCCGCCAATCCATCGAGCATTGCTTCGACTCGCCGCAGCAGGCCCTGCACACCGCCCAGACTTTTGCCGCATGGCTGGGGCTGCCCGCAGCCCCGGCGCCGCGGCCGGTCGAGGCTTGGTGGCAGGCCGACAAATCTGCACCGGCCAATCTGGGCGTCTGAAGTTCGCCGCTCATTTGCAGACCGGCCTTCGCGACCTCTCGGTCGGCGAGCCGCTTGCGTTGTACCCCTCAGTCTGGGGAGGATGGATGATCACGGGGCGCGGAGAAGCAGGCGGAGGCCATCGGCAGCGGCTTGGCGGGCTGTTGAACGCTCCGGAACGCCACTTTGCGGCTGCCATCGTGCCCCGGCAGCCTCTGCTCGCTCTGGTCCTTCCACAGCCTCCGGTTCTCGATCACCGGCTTGACCTGCATCTCCTTCAACAACGCCTGT